>OIYT01001458.1_pt1 | contig 16792 bp, 14 predicted proteins | sample 1588201 | NCBI WGS metagenome assembly OIYT01 (sample SAMN03283260) | human gut metagenome | biome: human-associated habitat; material: feces | host: Homo sapiens | place: USA | collected 2013
TTTGGGGAAATAAAACGCTAGGTGAATCATTCAGAACGTTGACATCGACGGGATATTATGGTTGGGGATTTTCGGTTTTATTTGGATGGGTATATAGAATATGGCCAAACTTATTTGTTTTGTATCATGCTGCGTTGATATATAATTCGGTATTAATTGGGATGATTCCGGTGATTGTGTATAAGTTGGCGAATCAATTCTTTGAGATCTCTGTGCGCAGATCGGTATTGATTTCAATAATCATAGCCTGTTGTCCGGCCTATATTATTTACTCAAAATATGCATTGAATGAGGTGCCACTTTTTTTTAGTGTGTGGTTGATTATTTATCTTTTTTATAAATATGAGAATGCACAAATAAAACCAAAATATATTTATGCGGGTCTGATAGCGTTAAGTTCAATGTATACATATACTTTACATGGCAGGGGGCTTGCAATTATTGCAACTACAGTAATTGTTTTTGGTAGTTTGACAATTATTAACAAACAAACAGATAGGAAGCAGAAGACCCTATTGTTTGTAATTTATGTTATAATAAATATAGGTATTTATCTGCTGAATAAAATTGTGAAAAGCGTTATTTCATATGGCTTTTTTGGGGTAAATACAGGGACATTAAATAATACTACGGACAATTTTCTGACGAAGAGCTTTTTCCAAAGCATTTTTAGAAGAGATGCATTAAAAATATTATATGGATTGCTGGGACAATCTTTTTATATTGTAGCAGCAAGCTTTGGATTAGTTCTTGTACTTTTTGTAGCATTGATATCAAGAATTAGAAAAAAGGACAAAGATCAATGGGATAAACGATTAATAGTATTAGGTATATATACTGTTAGCTTGATAGTATTTACTATTGGAATGGTAATATTGTTCTTTTCGAATTTATATATTACAGAGGCTCTAATACGATCGGAATATTATTTGTATGGCAGATATAATGAGATTGCTATTGGATTAATTGTTTTTTTTGCTTTGGTTTTCATAGCTGAAAAAGATGAAAATGCGATGTTGAGCAGATGGTGTTATCTGTTGTTTTTGATTATTTTTATTCTCGGTGGATGTTTTGTTGTTGGAAAAATATTTAGTAGCTATAATCCGGTGTTAAGCTTTTCTATGGTAATTGGTATTCTTCCGTTTGCGGGGACAGATATATGCAATAATCCATCGGTGTTCCAGTATGTTAAACTTATGATTGTGGTCACAATTATATTTGTTGCGATTATGGAATTATGTAGAAAGCATAAGATGGTTATTGTTTCAATTGCGTTGTTAGGATTGTTCGTTTTCTCGTCATCATATACATTTAAACAATGTGTTATGCCTGCAAGTCGCGAAAAGTATGAGGCACAAGTCGGGGTGAGTGGATTGAATGCACAGTTAAAGCTTGTTATGGGAGCGGATTTGAATAAGGCTTACGTGTTACAAGCGGAATTGCCTAAACCTAGAGTGCTATTTTCTTTATCAGATTATTCCGTGGAATATTTGGAAGGAATGCATGCGGATTATTCTTTTTTGGAGAAGATAGAAAAAGATAGTATAATTCTTTCTAAAGTAGATGAAAAATTGGATTATATGTTTAATGATGTTTTTTTCCTTGGACAATATGATAATTATTATGTATGGGTTTATGGGGATAAAGTAAGAGAACTTACAAGTGCCAATGGTTTGTTAAGCATGTCGCGAGCGAGTCAAGCATATGTTTTCGATGAGAATTCATTATATTTAACTAGTAACACGTTCAGTAATGGAAATCTGGCATTAGCCAGTGGGGATACTCAATTTGGCCCGTATTGTAGCATGGCGAGGGGGAAATATAAAGTTGAGATATTTGGCAACAATTTGTCAAAGGGGAACTTCGATGGATGTTCAACAAGCAAAGGCAATGATGGTTTTGTCATTTCAAACATGAGGAAAACAGATCAATATGTATCGTATTATATAAATATAGATGAGTATATTAACGATATAGAATTCGTGTGCGATAATAAAAGTAGTACCACATTATTTATTAATAAACTTGTCATTACGCCAATTCAATTGGACATGGTAACCATGGAGAAAGAAGCGAATAATTTATATTATCGTCATAGAGTATATCCTGTTTCTGATTTGTATGATGGATTTCGCCAGCATTTACAGGCAAAAGATGGAAATACAATTATCAGTACCCGTTATGTAAGGATTTACGGCGGGGGTGAATTGAATATAAAGGATGTGCCTATAAAAGAAGGATACAATGTGATTAAAATAAAAGGAAAGAATATTTCGGCTTCCAATATACAAATCAGAGGTGTGGATTCGGATAACATATCGTTTGATTTGATAGAAGGCGGAGATTCTGATAGTATTTACATTGCACTTACAAGTCCGAAAAATATTACAATCAACATAAAAAATAATGATTGTAAATATGTGGATTTTGAACAATTGGAGATAGCTGATAATATATTTTGGCTCCAATAGAGATCAATTAAATATTTATGGAGGATACACAAATGAAATTAATTATTCAAATACCGTGTTATAATGAAGCAGAGACGTTAGAGGTGGCATTAAATGATTTGCCGAAACATATCGATGGCATCGATGAAATAGAATATCTTATTATCAATGATGGAAGTAAAGACAATACAGTTGGAGTAGCAAAAAAATGGGGTGTAAATTATGTCGTTAATTTCCGCCGCAATAAAGGCTTGGCAAAGGGATTTATGGCAGGTCTAGATGCGTGTCTTCGTAATGGAGCAGATATCATCGTAAATACAGATGCAGATGATCAGTATTGTGGAGAAGATATCGAGAAGATTGTACGACCTATTTTAGAGGGAAAAGCGGATATTGTAATTGGAGAAAGACCAATTGATCAGACAGAGCATTTCTCTTGGATAAAAAAGAAATTGCAGCATTTTGGAAGCTGGGTGGTTCGGAAGGCGTCTAATACAAATATACCAGATGCTCCAAGTGGGTTTCGTGCATACAGCAGAGAGGCTGCTATGCAAATGAATGTTGTGAATGAGTATACATATACATTGGAGCAGATTGTACAAGCTGGACGAACAAAGATTGCGATTACCTCTGTGCCGATACGCACAAATGAGGAACTTCGTCCTTCCAGATTGTTTGGAAGTATGATGGGGTATGTAAAAAAATCAATGCTCACCATTATTCGTGCATACCTTATGTATAAACCAATGAGATTTTTTCTGACGATGGGTTGTATACCATTCCTAATCGGTGTAGGATTGGGCATACGGTATATAGTGTTATTGTGCTTTGGTGCAGGGCAGGGAAATATACAGTCTCTTATTTTGTGCAGCATGTTAATATTGATAGGAGTCATTGTGTGGGTTGTCGGTCTATTGGCGGATGTAATATCTGCTAATCGTAAGATATTACAGGAATTACAGTGCAAGGTACGGGAGATTGATTATAAGATGGACGAGGCAATTAGAAGAGAACAATCACATGAAAGTAATAAAAATAGATAAAAAGGAGATAAGAAAATTGAAAATCGCAATTACGGGGATAACAGGATTTATTGGACAATATTTTTCTAAAACATTTAACGATGAAAATAAGTATATTCTTTTAGTTAGACATAGTAGCAATGTTGATTTTTTGGAGGAAAAAAGTAATATCAAGGTTATTAGAATGGGGTTTTCAGAAGAGGAATTAGAAGAGGCCTTAGTTGGTGTGGATGTTGTTGTTCATATGATTGGACAGATGGGAAAATATGGACTTTCACGTGAGCAATTTATAAATGTAAATTGCAATTTGACAAAAAAAATTTTAAACGCGTGTATAAACAATGAAGTAAAACAGTTTATTTACCTGAGTACACCAGGAGTGCAAGGATTTGGGAAAAGATTATGCGTAGAAGAAGATCCGTATGCGCCAAGGAATGTTTATGAAGAAACGAAAGTTACCGCGGAAAGAGATATTATCTCGACACTAAAAAAAACAAATGTGAAATATACAATATTACGACCTGATTTTGTATATGGACCAGGAGACTATCGAAGAATAAGGATGTATAAAAATATTAGAGATAAGAAGTTTGTATTAACGACTTCTGGGAAATCGTATTTACATCCAACATATGTAGACGATGTTGTGCAAGGCATATGGTGTTCAATTGCCAATAATAATGCATATAATCAAATTTTTAATATTTCGGCAAAAGATGATATTAGAGTAAGAGAGTATTTAAAAACAATTGCCGATTATTTTGGCGTAAATATACTTCATTTTAATATTGGATACTATTTATCTGTTTTCTGTGCAACAATTATAGATAAGTTTTGCAATGTCATATTGAAAAGGGAGGGCTTCGTTTCGAAGAATAAAATTGATTTTTTAGCAATGGATCATAGTACTTCTTGTAAAAAGGCTCAAGAACTGATAGGATATAACCCTAAATACGATTTTAAATTAGGATTTGACAAGACTATGGAATGGTACAATAAGAATAATTTAATGTAGAGGATGATCTGGGAAATAGGAAGAATTATGAAAAAATATTTTAAGCTATTGGGAAACATATTAATGTTGTTATCTATAGTTTTTTTGATTGTAAGATTAAGAAAATTAAATGTAAATTATAATATAATCTTTAGTTCGACAGGAACTATTGCCTTTTTATCTTTTTTATATGGAATACATATTTTTTTTATAGGAATATCATGGAAACAATTATTATATGTTATTTCAGGGGAAAAAGTATGTTTTGACAAAGCAATTTATGTTTGGAATAAGTCTAATATGATGAAATATATACCGGGGAATGTGTTTCAATATGTTGGTCGAAATGAAATTGCAATAATTGAGCATTTAAATCATGCAGATGTCGCGTTAGCAACAATATTAGATGTTTTAATTAATTTAATAGGCGTGTTTTTTGCGGTGGGAATATCCTATTTTAAAGGTCTTGGACTAGGAATTGGTATAATATTAAATAACAAGATGTATCTTGTTTGCGTATGTGTATTAATGTGTGCGTGTGCCGTTATTATAATAATATTTAGAAAAAAGATTTGCCCTTATTTATCTAAAGTAAAAATATTGTTTTATAAGAAAAATATTCTCAGTACATGTGCATTGGTTGTATTCTATATATTTTGGGCATTTTACACAAGCGGGATTTATCTAGCTGTTTTAAAAATTATTGTTAGAGCCGATATTCAACCAGGTAGCTATGGCTTGATAATAGGTGCATATTTATTATCTTGGATGGTTGGATTTGTAATGCCGGGAGCTCCAGGGGGCATTGGCGTACGGGAAACAGTATTGACTTTAGTGTTAGCACCATTTAGTTCAATTAAAATTGATGATATTTTATTGGCAATTGTGATATATAGATTAGTTAATATTATAGGAGATATTATAGGATTGGTTTTTGCATTTTGTACACACAAAATTTGTGATAAAAAACGCTTAAAAACAAATAAAGAAAATGAGGTAGAAGAATGAAAAAAATTGATTTATTTACAAAAATAACACCATACTTATTTAGCTATAGAATGAACCGTTGGTTTGGTTGTAAGAAATTTAATCCCATGACAGTGACATACTCTGTAACTGCAGCATGTCAGTCGCGATGTAAAACTTGTCAGATCGGTGCAATGTTTTGTCAGGATCCTTCAAGACCTAAAAAAGATTTGAAATTAGATGAGATTGAAAAGATTTTTAGCACTATGAAACCAATTTATTTTTTTAATTTAAGTGGCGGAGAACCATTTATGCGTGATGATTTGCCAGAGATCGTAGAGTTGGCTTGTAAGTATTTGAAACCACGAGTAATTCATACTCCAACGAATGCTATCTTATCTGACAAAATTGTAAGAGAAACCGAACGAATTATAAAAATAATACAAAAATATGACCCAACGGTTCCGTTTACAGTTAAGCCGTCTATTGATGGTGTTGGTGATAAGCATGATGAAATTCGAGGAGTTAAAGGTAATTTTAAGTGTTTGTTGAAAACTATAGAAGGACTTAAAAAATTGGAAGAAAAATATGAAAACTTCCATTTGGAACTTGGTACAGTTATTTCAAATTACAACATCGATGATTTGGATGAAATAGAGGATTTTGTTCATTCGTTAGGGATTGAGAGTTATAGAAATGAAGTTGCGGAGTGCAGAACAGAGTTCTTTAATTTGGAGGATCCAATTACTCCACCGGCGGATGTGTATCAGAGATTGATAAAGGATTTTGCACGAAAAGTGGAAGACAATATAGGGAAAAAGAAAAAACTGGCTAGAACAACAGAAGCTATGAGAGTTGTTTATTATGATTTAGCGGGGAAAATATTAGAGGAGAAACGACAGGTTATTCCTTGTTATGCAGGAGTATCCAATGTTCATATTAATTATGATGGTGGTGTGTGGCCTTGTTGTGTACTTGGATATTCGCAGCAAATGGGTAATCTTCGCGAATATGATTATGATTTTCAGAAGCTGTGGCACTCTGATAAAGCAGAAGAAGTTCGAAAATATATTAAAAATAAAAATTGTGCATGTCCATTGGCTAATCAGGCGTACAGCAATGAGTTGATGCATTTTCCTACTTTGGTTAAAGCCGGAGTTAAGTCAATTAAATTTAGCCTAAAAAAATAAGAAATATTATATTGTATTTGATGGAGAGAAAAAATGCGAAAAAGAATAGTGTTGATAGGACCTGTATATCCTTACAAGGGCGGGATATCTCATTATACAGGATTGTTATATCGGACTTTGAGTAAAGAGAGTGAGGTTATCTTAGTTTCTTATAAAGTCCAGTATCCGAAAATTTTGTTTAAGAGAGAGCAGAAGGATTATAGCAATCAGACATTTAAAATAGATGATACCCAGTATCTGATTAATACTGCGAATCCAATTAACTGGATAATATCAGCAAAAAAGATAAAAAAACTTCATCCGGATTTGGTTATCTTTCAATGGTGGCATCCGTATTTTTCGCCATGTTATTGGACGATCTGTAAGATGCTTAAACATATAAAAATAATGTTCACATGTCATAATGTGTTTCCGCATGAGAGGTTTCCGGCGGATCATTTTTTGACTCGAAGGGTGCTTTCTAAAGGTGATGGGTTTATCGTACATTCTATTCAAGATGAGGAAGATTTACATTCTATTAAAAAAGAAGCAATTTGTACGAGAACAGTTCATCCTACATATAATGCATTTAAAATAAATCAATTATCCAAAGAGAAAAGTAGAAAAATCTTGAATATTAAGGATAATGAAAAGGTATTATTGTTCTTTGGATTTGTGAGAGAATATAAAGGATTAAAATACCTTATAGAAGCAATTCCGACAGTTATAGAAAAAATCCCTGATATAAAGTTGTTAGTAGTAGGGGAATTTGCGGGAGATAAAGATAAATACCTCGATATAATGCAAAGAGAGAAGGTTGAAGAGTATATTCAAATTTATGACGGATATATTCCAGATCAGGAGGTCGAAAAATTTTTTGCAGCTTCCGACATTGTTGTATTGCCATATATATCAGCTACACAAAGCGGAATTGTTCAGATAGCATATGGATTTGAGAAGCCTGTAGTCGTAACAAATGTAGGTGGATTACCAGAGGTCGTCAAAAATGGAAAGACAGGGTATGTGGTAGAAGCGGAAAATAGCGAGGCGATAGCACAGGCCATTATTAAATTTTTCGAATCTGACAATAGGGAGGCTTTTGAAAGTGCAATTCAGGAAGAAGCGGATCGATACTCATGGGATAACATGAGCAAAAAGATATATGAATTGATGGATAAAATGAAGTAGAAAATTCTGGAGGAAGATATGGTTGCCATATATATAATATCACTTATTTGCATATTTTTTGCCATTTCTTTAACTAGAAGAAATGTAAACATAATAGAATGCATTTGCTTATCAGTGGTTTATTATTATATGTCATATGTAATGATAACAGCAGCTTTATTTATGACTTTTGGGTTTTCCTTGATAAGGGTAACTATTTGTAATTTTGTTTTGTGGTTGTGCTTTGCAATAATAGCATGGACAAAATGCAAGCATAGGCAAACAATTCAATTTAATATAGACATAAAGGATTCGTGGTTGTCATATGTTATTGTGCTTGTTTTATTAATGATTTTCCATGGCTCTTTTGGCTTTTTTGGTATGAATCAAGACCAAGGGGTGTATCAGACAGAAGCAATTAATTTTATAAACAATAAGAATGAATGGCGACAGGAAATAGAAGAATATAACGCGTTGGATGAAGGCGAATATAAGAGTTTTTACCGAGATGAAGTGAGGAGACGGTTAGGTTATGATTTAGTACAAGATGGAGAGGAATATGTTGAGGCGGTCGGGGGGAGTCAGGCAACCTCGGAACTTGAGGGGGTGTTTCATGGGATTCCAACATTTGCAGCAATTTTAGCGCAATCAGCCAAGCTTTTTGGCGTGCGGCATATGGGGATGATTCAGGCACTGTTTTATGCAGTTTCCCTATTATTGATTAATATTATTCTGATGAATCTGGGGATTTCAAAGGGGTTAAGAGCAGGGTTGGTAACGCTTTTAGGGGTGTCTCCAGAAATTATATGGATAAAAAAATCGAGCCTTACAGAAACATTTCTGACAGTTCTGATCTTGGTATATTTGTATTATCTTTTGAATGATGAGGACTATAGACGTATATGGTCAATTTTACCGGTAATAGTATTTTCATTTTATCATGTTACAATATTTACAATGTTGCCGTTGTTCCTACTTAATTATGTATTTTTGTACTTCACAAAATCCGAGCAAAAATATATATGGTGTGGAATTGTTAGCGTCATATTTTATGAAATAGGTTTTGGAATGATGGTAACAATCCAGCCAAGATATACGTTAATAAATTATCATATTGCATTGTCCTTCGTAAAAGTGAAATATATTCCTTATTTGGCTTTGGCGTCTGGAGCGGTTGCAATTCTATTATTAATATGTCTGTTAAAAGTAGGAAAAATAAAGATTAATTGGGATAAGGTTGCTCAAAATTCATTTGTGGTTATCTCAGCAAGTTGCAGTTTGTATTTATTGTATTGGTATATCAAACATAACAATGAAATGGCTCCTTGGTCATCGTTGACAATATTTTCATATGCTGTATTAACAGCGTTTGTGTGTGTACCGTATATATTAATAAAATTATTGTCAAAAAAATATGAGACAACAACCAATGTAATTGTATTGGGGAATGTATTTATTTATGCAATAATAATTTATTCAACGATCATGCGAAAGCAAATAACCTTTTATTATTATTATGGAAGATATATTGCACCATATCTTAGTGCTATTATTATTTTGTATGCGCTTTTTGTAAAGGGCGCAAAAGCAAGAACAAAAAGAATAAATAGTATATTGTTGACAACAGGAATTTTAGCATTATTGCCATTTTCAAATGTGATTAGAACGCATAATGATGATACTATAATGGAGTGGAAAAACGTAGATGAAGTATTAAAAAATGTGACAGAGGGGGATATAATACTTATTGATAGTGACTTGGTAGATACAATGTATCATCCTCTGAGAAGTAAAGGGGCAAAGGTTTATCCGGTAAATGAGGATTATCAAAAAACTATCTTATATGCGAATTTGGATTCGTATTCAGATCATTTGTATTATTTGACGGATAATATAAATGTGGATAATGATGAGTTAAACATAATATATGCGAACAGAAACTATTATTCTGAGGATGATATAAGCCGTTCTAACAATATATTGAAATTACCAACCGAATTTGCGCAATGTGGAGAAAATAAAGTTTACTTTTATCACATAGTCCCTAAATGTACACAACTGAATGTAGCCCAAGATAATTATAATATAGAGGGATTTGGCGATATTGGGGAATCGGAGCATCGATGGATCTATAAGAATACTGCGAGTATATATCCAAATTTGGAAAAGTCAAATTATTGTATGCGAATATTTTTTGGAGATGCGATTCCTTTTGACTTCATCGCTGAAAAGACTATAATGGTTGATGTTTATTTGAACGACATTTTTGTGGAGAATTTTGAACTTGATAAGGATAATTTGACAGAAGAACAAATTTTCTTGTCGGAGACGGATGTGATGAATGGAATAAATAAAATAACTTTTAAAATGAACCAGATGTGGAGTCCGAGTGAATATGGAAGTTCAGATATTAATGAGTATGGATTTTCCATGGGAACTTTTATATTTGAAAAGCAGTCAACAAATTAATATTATATAAAATACAAAGGGAGAAAGAGTGGAACGGAAATGAAAATAGCGGTAATAGGAACGGGATATGTAGGATTGTCAATAGAAACTTTACTATCCCAGAAACAAGAAGTTGCAGCAGTTGATATTGTGGAAGAAAAAGTAAAATTAATTAATCAACGAATATCTCCAATACAAGATGAGTACATTGAAAAATATTTACGTGAAAAGGATTTAAAATTAGCTGCTACGACGGATATAGAAAAGGCATGCAAGGATGCTTCTTTTGTGGTAATTGCCACACCGACAAATTATGACGAAAAAAAGAATTATTTTGATACATCTGCGGTAGAATCTGTGATTGAACAGGTGATTCGTATTAATGCACAGGCAACTATAGTAGTAAAATCGACAGTTCCAGTTGGCTTTACATGTGCAATGCGAGAAAAATATGGATTGGAAAACATTTTGTTTAGTCCCGAATTTCTGAGAGAATCAAAAGCATTATATGATAATTTGTATCCTTCAAGAATTATTGTAGGCACACAATTGGATGATGAATATATGGTTGCAAGAGCTAATGTGTTCGTGGGATTGTTGAAAGATGCTGCAATAAAAGAGGGTATTGAAACGTTGGTGATGGGGTATACTGAAGCTGAGGCAGTGAAACTGTTTGCTAACACCTATCTTGCGTTGCGGGTTGCATATTTTAATGAGTTGGATACTTATGCAGAAATGAAAAATTTGAACACTCAGCAAATTATAAATGGTGTATGCCTAGATCCTAGAATTGGCGCGCATTATAATAATCCAAGTTTTGGCTATGGAGGCTATTGTTTACCTAAAGATTCTAAGCAACTTTTAGCCAATTATGAGCACATCCCTCAGAATTTAATGCGTGCAATCGTCGAAAGTAACCACACACGGAAAGACTATATTGCAGATAAGGTTATGGAAGTTGCAAGAGGCGATCATGATGAGCATTATGACAGTAATATTACGGTCGGTGTATATCGTTTGACAATGAAATCAAACTCCGACAATTTCAGACAGAGTTCAATTCAAGGAGTTATGAAACGAATAAAGTCTAGCGGAGCAAGAATAATTATTTATGAACCAACATTACCAGAGGGAACATTGTTTTATGGAAATGAAGTGGTAAATGAATTAGAACGTTTTAAGACTGAAAGTCAGGCAATCATTGCAAATCGCTATGATGTCTGTTTAGACGATGTTAAGGATAAGGTATATACGAGAGATATTTTTAGAAGAGATTGATATTAAGGGAATAGTTGTTTGAATGTAATGATTGGGTCGAAGGCTTTGGAGGAGCGTTCGGCCTTTTTAGTGGGTGAGTATGCGATAATGTCTATCTGTTCCTTGATTGTAAATAATTAATTCAAATATTAATTGAAAAAATAATAAAAAAATTGATAATTCCAATAACATCGGATATAATGAGGACATTAAAAGGTAAGGAGATAATAAAATTGAATATCAAGAAAAAACAATTAATACAGCAAAATGAGAAACTCATTAACATTGTGAGATGTTATCCTGACATAGAGCGGGCGTTATTAGCTAAGTATATGGGGATATCATTACCTACGTTGGCGAATCTTATTAGTGAGTTGAAAAAGGCTAACATTTTGCTTGGGAAATCAATTGGATCACTACAGGTTGGAAAAGACTCGTTGATTATAAATCCGGATATAGGTGTTTATGTTGGTATAAGTATTGGAGCGTCCCAGATTAAGGTTACAATCGTAAATTTTGATTTCTCTGTTTGGAGTCAACAAGAATTTGATGATAAGCGGGAAAAATGTAAATTGTTTGAAGATAAGCATTATATACAGAAGGAAAATAGTTCTTATGGATATGTGTGTGTGCAAACGCCAAATGAATACGAAGAACTAGTAGATATTATAGATATTATTATGGCGGATTGTATCAAATTGGATACGGCGTTAAAACAAATAAATTCAGGCGTTATTGGGATAGGATTTGCAATTACTGGTGCCATAGATAATGAATCCAGAAGAATTATAAGTTCTTATAATTTGGATTGCTTGAAGAATATGACAATCTCGTATGATACATTGATTTTTGGAAATAGACTGTCATATTTGAATGAAAATAATATTGATTTGTCATTTGAAAATATTGCGCGAGCATCAATTATTTCTGAAAAATATAATTTATATAATAAAAATAATATTAACAATAGACATAAAGATAAGAAAAATATTGCTTGTATATACTTAGGAAGCGGAATAGGCGCAGGATTGATATTGAATAATACTCTATATAGAGGAACATCAAATTTCTCTGAATTAGGACATATCGAGGTTTGTGATCCGGACAATATTAGTGTGCCATCGCCGACAGACGACTGTGATGCGGCATGCATGTGTGGAGGAAAAAATTGTCTGGAATATAAAATCCGAAGTAAGGCATTAGGAATATCCTTTGAGACGTTTAAGCATATGTCAGCTACGAAGCTAAAGTGTAGCATTGATAACGATGAGAACAAGGAAGACAGATTAAGATTATTGGGTTATTACATAGGAAAGGCAACGAATACGTTAGTGAATATATTAAATCTTGATTTGGTTATTTTTACAGGGAAATTAACGGTTTTAATGGATGAATTATGGAAATATTTGAATCCGGTAATTGCAGCTAATACCATAGCCTATACAACAAAGGACTGCTCTATAGTTGTTTCTTCTTATGGCCCGTTGGCTCCGGCTATAGGTGCGGCGATGAGCTCGGCGAATATAATATCCAGTGAAGATATGTCGTGGGAGTGAAACAAAACAAAAACGCAAACCAAAATATGAATAAAAACATGACCAAAACTACAAAACAAAAATTTATGCATGTATTGACAAAAAGATTGAGCGTGATATAATAAAGAAAAGCAGATGCGGAAAAGTGATGAGATAGGGAGGCGAAAAAATGAGGTGCGATAGCTCGTAACGTATTGGTTGAAGGGTTATTAGATGTTTTGAAACAACAGGAAGATACACTTCTCCCCTGTTTGGTTTTGGTATTTCTTGCGGGAATAATGGTTGTTTGTATTGTAGCAAAGGCCATTGGCAAGAGCCTTAAACACATCTGCTCTTTTTTAAAAGTGTTTTTTATTCTTGTATTTGGCCTTTTGCATGATTTGTTCAATAAAAACAATTCAGAAAATGACCATTTTGTGAAGATGCTGATAGCCTGGATTAAAAAGAAGAAAAAGAAAGAAAAAAAGAAGAAAAAAAGAAGAAAAAAGGAAACGCGTGCCCAGCATACTCCTACTTCCGAAACGAGATCTAAATCCGTTTTCAAAAAGTAGTGGCATGAAAAATGTAAAAAATGGAGAAGAAAATAAATAATGTAAAAAATAGGCAGGTATTTGTTTGAGATACTTGCCTATTTTTGTTTGGTGCTGCTTCCCATGCGAATAAACTAGTGACGGCTCATAATGTTAGTAACCAATATAAGTAATCGGATTTTGGATGTAAACTTCAAAATCATGCAAAGAATGGGCGAAGAGAAGAGGCCGTTTTCACATCAGATGCGCAGACGAACAAGCTAACCAAACCTTCTGGGGAGAGGTAGAAAATTGGTTTTGTAAAATTTGTGATTATGTGTAAAATAATTATCATAAGTATATCGAATAAATATGCTTGTGAAGGGGGTGAAGCATATGTTGTTATATAGTCGATAAATTTTCTGGAAATTTCTAAGAGTAATCATTTCGTAGTTATATCCCTGTTAGATTGTTATTAATGTGAGCGGGCATTGTGTATGTCTAATGAGAAAGATGAGGTATAGAATATGGAAAATGTTGATGTCTTGCAAATTGAAGATCTCGATAATCTTGTACAAAACACACAATTAAAGGAAATCGTGTTTTGGGTTGGAGCGAGAGTTGATCATGAGTCGCCCACGAATTTGCCGATAGGAAATGGGCTTACGGACTTTCATAAATCGTTGCATGCGCTTTGATAGGTTCATCTTTGGATAAATCGGATAGATATCCATCTCATTCATGAATCGCCGTGCTTTACGACGCCCAATGTTGTAACCACGTGACTTTAGCTGAGCTGACATCTGTCGCGCACCCCATGTAGGGTTATCTGTATGCAGGTGATCAATGATTTCCTTGCATTAAAGTTCTTCCTGTGATATAGGACATCCCTTATAATATATGCTTGTGCGGTTAATACCGAGCAGCTTTGCGCCGACAGAAGCCGGAATTTCCTTAGTCGTCAAAAGGTTTTGGACTAAACTTACTCTCGTAGTCTGGTCCACAAATTTCTTCAGATTTTTTTTAAGCCAGTCAACCTGCATGGTTAACTGACCAACCTTTTTGGCATACTCGGATTTTTCCTTGCGCTCTACAGCAAGTTTTTCCTTGAGGTTTTCCTCACGCTTGTCATCGAACACAACGGATGCGTTGTCAAGGAATTCTTTCTTCCAGTTACGGAGCAGGTTGGGCTGGATATTATTTTCAACTGCAAGGGTATTGAGATCTTTCTCGCCCTTAAGCAGTTCGATTACAAGGTCTGATTTAAATTTGGCACTGAAATTTCTTCTTTGGTTGGACATGATTTTGAATCCTCTCTTTCTTACTGATTGTAGTATATCAGATTCATTAAAATCTGTCCGAAAAAGTGTCTTAATTTATGAGACCATTATAACGTCACACTTTGGGGACAGTGGGGAGGATGCCAGAAGTGAAATATATAGAGCAATCCATAAAGCAGGGAAAAGAGCCTGTGGGGAGGTTTTTGACAGGATTATGAATGTCACAGAGAGTGAAACAAAAAGAAAAGCGGTAGAGACGTCAAAGGGATATATCATAAGTAACTGGAACGGCATACAGATATCCGTGAAAGGAAAGGATAAGAATATTCAGTGCAGTGCGGAAGGCCATGTAAGTCATGTGTATTCAGACAGAATGAGTTCCAGACCACTTGGCTGGAGCCGGATTGGATGTGATAGAATGTCGCGTCTCCGGGTGTATCAGAAAAACAAGGGGAATATGCTGGAACTCGTAAGGTATCAGAAGCAGGAGCCGTCTATGGCGGCAGATGTCAAAGAGGTTATTTATTCAGTCAGCGATATGATAATAATGGAGAATAAAAATAAGAGAAGACTTGGAAATATGGCAAATATGCCGGTTTATACCATCCCGTATACACAGATCAAAAAGATTGCTGCATTAAAAAATCATATATGGGATTTGTAAAAAAGGAAAAAATGAATTAGAATAGGGTCAGTTAATATATCTAAAACACTCAGGGGTGAATCTGCCTATTTAATTCCTACAGTAAGTTTACGCTATCATGATATATTGACAAAATGAATATTTTAGTATATATAAATATTATGGTGTTTTCTAGAGACTTTTCAATCGGAAAGGTGAAGTCGGAGCAGCTTACCTTGTTTATGGTATATGCGTCTGTACGACAGAGAGGTAGATAAAGTTATGATAAGAGATTTAGTAAATGTGACGTTAGAGGAAATTAACGATAGTGCAATAGGATGCGTTGCGTTTGATAATACAGTAGTTATGTATTTGCAAAATAATGGTGATAGAACACATAGGTTGAATAGTGAAGATATAGATATGTGGCTTAATGAGGATATTGATGATTAAGAAGCTATATCTGTGACGGTGAAATACTTAGGAATGCCTAATCTTAATGGATAAGATTAGGCATTATTTACGATAGGAGGTTGTGAAAATTGCATATTGTTTTCAAAAAAATTGATGAGTGGTTGGGAAAAGATCCAGGTTTAATGCAGGAATTTCAAGATACGTATAAAACTATATATATTTCTGCAAAGAATTATGCGGTTCGAATGAATGAGATGGCTCAAGAGAAGGCTGGTGTTACTGTAAAAATTGAAATAAGTGAACAGTTATTAAAACAATCATTAATAGATGCGTTTGATGATTTGCATCGGTTAACAGATTATCATCCGACAAAGTATCCTAATCCTATTAAGAAAATGTCATATATTGTTTATTGGTTAATGCGCCATAAACCGATTCGATTGGTTTCGGAGGAAATTGTTACAAATGAGAAATTATCGGATATGGCAAGGACAAGATTTTTGTTTATTAATGAAGAGTTTGGAGTGAAATTATTAATAAATTCTGCTTTTATTGGTAAAAAAGAAAAACAGGTATGTGAGCATATACATGATGAGGCAGAAAAACAGTTGAAATACTATAAACGCTTTTTGTTGTATTATTTAGTGTATAGAATGGATTCTCCTAAGGCCTTAGAGGCAATGATATTGGGATGTACAATTCATCCTATTTGGGAGGTGGATCCTATAATTTGGAGTGACCCAAAAGAACCAGAATAAGAAAGGCAGGAGAAGGGAAGGTGCCATGCATATTGGGAAATGGAAAATAACGTCAAAAGATTTGGTGTGGTTTATAGTATGTTTAATTTTAATATTATGTTTTTGCGTAGGATTATTTATATATGATAAAGCCGGTGCTTCGTCTATTCTGTCAGGTGCATCTACAGCAGTATCAATAGTGCTTAGTATTGTTGCCATATT
>OIYT01001462.1_pt1 | contig 16766 bp, 17 predicted proteins | sample 1588201 | NCBI WGS metagenome assembly OIYT01 (sample SAMN03283260) | human gut metagenome | biome: human-associated habitat; material: feces | host: Homo sapiens | place: USA | collected 2013
CCTAAGCGTCTTTTCTTTTGACCATGAATGGCCGTTTTCTTTTCGGCAAGACGAAAAGAAAATGGGGATTCAATCCAGTGCCGCATAGCGGCACTTTTTTCATAGCAAATACATAAAACAGGACAAATAGTCCTAAAATGTAAAAGTACAATATGTCCTATCTTACAATCACTTCGGTGATTAAAATGCATTTGCGAATTCGAGATTTACGTGAAGACCGTGACTTAAAACAATTTGAGATTGCAGAGTACTTGATGTGTGACCAATCCCTGTATTCGAAATATGAAAGGGAGGACCGGGAACTGCCGTTGCGCTTGGCAATCATGTTGGCTGAATTTTACGGAGTCAGTATTGATTATCTGGTAGGTCTGACCGATGAGCCGAAGCCTTATCCTCGGAAGAAAAAATGAATCATTTTTTTGAAAGCATCATCAACCTGTTTTTTCCTCCCAAATGCCCCTTTTGCGGCAAAGTCCTGGACGCCGTAGGCGTCTGCTCCAAGTGCGAGAAGGACCTGCCGTGGCTTCCGGAGGAACAGGTGGTCATGACCGACAAGGACCTGACCTGCGCCGCCCCGCTCTGGTATGAGGGCGCGGTGCGGGAGGCTTTGCTGCGTCTGAAATTCCGGGGCGGCTCCGCTCTGGCGGAGCCCTTTGGTGAGCTTTTGGCCCGGTGTGCGGCGGAGCGGTTCGGTGGAGAATTCGACATGGTGACTTGGGTACCGGTGAGCCAGAAGCGTCTGGAAACGCGTGGGTATGACCAGTCCCGGCTGCTGGCGGAGGCCGTCTGCCGCCATTGGGACACCCGGCCGGTGCAACTGTTGGTGAAGGTGCAGGACAATCCCGCCCAGTCCGGATTGCAGGGAGAAGCCGCCCGGCGGGCCAATGTGCTGGGCGTTTACGATCCTGCGGACCCGGAACTGATCCGGGATCGACGAATCCTGCTCATCGACGATATCCACACCACCGGAGCCACTTTGTCCGAGTGTGTTCGGGTACTGCGGGACAATGGGGCCGACTCCGTCCTCTGTCTGACGGCAGCAAGAACGCCAAAACGGGAGAAAAAAGGAAAAAATTCATAGATAGCGTCTTGCAATCAGGGAAAAGCACACGTATAATAGAAAATGTATGATTGTGTGTTGAAAAAACGCTTATAATAGATTTGCAGAAAGTGCAGCGAGGTGTCAATATGACGTTTGCAAAAGATATCGGTATCGATCTGGGTACCGCTTCCGTTCTGGTATATGTAAAGGGCAAGGGCGTTGTCCTCAACGAGCCCTCTGTGGTGGCGATGGACAAGACCACAGGTAAGCTTCTGAAGGTGGGCACCGACGCCCAGGCCATGCTGGGCCGTACCCCCGGCAACATCATCGCCATCCGTCCTCTGCGGGAGGGCGTGATCTCCGACTATGACATGACGGAGCGGATGCTGAAGGAATTTATCCACAAGGTGGCGGGCTTCTCCTTCTTCAAGCCCCGGGTCATCATCTGCGTGCCCTCCGGCATCACGGAGGTCGAGGAGCGCGCCGTCATCGATGCGGGTATTCAGGCCGGTGCCCGGAAGGTCTACCTCATTGAAGAGCCTGTGGCCGCCGCCATCGGCGCAGGCATCGACATCACCCAGCCCGACGGCCACATGGTGGTGGACATTGGCGGCGGTACGGCGGACATCGCCGTGATCTCCCTCTCCGGTGTGGTGGAATCCGCCTCTATCAAGATCGCTGGCGACCAGCTGAATGAGGCTGTGGTGAAGTATATGCGCCGCAAGCATAACCTGCTGGTGGGTGAGCGCACCGCCGAGGAAATGAAGAAGCAGATCGGTTGCGTCTTCCCCAAGGACGAGGAAGAGACCATGGACGTAAAGGGCCGCTGCCTGCTGACGGGTCTTCCCAAGGTCGTGACCGTCAGCTCTACGGAGATGATGGACGCCTTCGAGGAACCTGTGGAGCGCATTATGGAGGCCATTCACTCCGTTCTGGAGCGGACGCCCCCGGAGCTGGTGGCGGATGTGTCCACCAATGGCATCATCATGACCGGCGGCGGCAGCCTGGTGTACGGCTTTGACAAGCTGGTTACCGCCCGCACCGGCATCCACACCACTGTGGCGGATGACGCCATTTCCTGCGTGGTTCTGGGCACCGGCAAGAGCCTGGATTCCCTGAACGCCATGCAGGACGGCACCATGAACCTCAGCCGCCGCAAGCAAATGACCTAACCAACCTCTCCCCCGGAATTCCGGGGGAGTTTTCATCTGGGCCGGTAATCTTTTCGCAAAAAAGTTGCAAAAGCGACTGTATTACTTGCCCGTTTCAGGCGTATGATAGAGAAAAACGATCAAAGCGAGGATTTATGCTAACATTCAAAAATATTACGGTACGGGACGCGGCCATGCTGCGGCGCTATTATGAAAACTGCGATTACGCGCTATGCGAATACTCCGCCGGTGTCAAGCTCATGTGGCGGAGCGCGTTGCGTTATGCCTGGGCGGAGGCGGCAGGCTGCCTGATCATCCGGTGCGAAAGCGAGGGACGGGTATCCTTCGATTATCCGGTGGCCGGACCGGAGGGGGATGAGGACGCAGCTCTGTCCGCCATTGAAGCCTACTGCATGGAAACGGGTATTCAGCCGGAGATCTCCATCGTACCGGAGGAAAAAGCCCCTGTACTGCTGGCCCGGTATCCTTATGTGCGGGTGAGCAACATCCGCACCTGGCGGGACTATCTGTATTACAAGGAGGACCTCCAGCTCTTTGCCGGACGGCGGTATTCCGGCCAGCGGAATCACATCAAAAAGTTCTACGCCCAATGGCCCAACGCGGAGTTCCGGCCTATCAGCGCCAAGGCGGATGCCGAGGCTATTGAACAGTTCTGGGTAGATTTTAAGGCGGAATTCCCCAAGGACAGCGGCAGCAAGGCGATGGCGGAGCTGGAACTCTCCAAAAAGATGATGGCCATGCCGGACAAGCCCTGGCTCCTGCGGGGCGGCATGTTCGACGGAGAAAAGCTGATTGCCCTGTCTCTCTGCGAAAAATGCGGTGAGACCCTCATCATCCACATTGAAAAGGCCCTCTATTCCTATGCCGGCGCATATCCTGCCATGGTACAGGCGGAGGTGGCCGCCTTTGGTGACGGCTGCACCTATGTGAACCGGGAGGATGATGCCGGGGACCGGGGTTTGCGGACCTCCAAGCTGCAATACGGCCCCGCCAAGCTGGCTCCCAAGTATCATTTCCTGCCTCAGAACGAGCTGCTGCGGCACGTTTCCGCGATCCCGGAACTGAAAACCGAGCGACTGACCCTTTCCGCCATCACGGAGGCGGACATTCCTGCCTATAATGCATTGGTGCTGGACAGTGACCGAAACCGCTGGTGGGGCTATGACGATGTGGGCGGTCTGGGCGCGCCTGTGACAGAGCGCAGCTTTTATGATGTGGCCCGCCGGGATTTTGAAAATCGGATGGCGGTAAACTTCGCCGTGCGGCTGAATGGAACGCTCATCGGTGAGGCGGTGCTCTATAACTTCGACTACCGGGGCAGCGCGGAGTTGGGCTGCCGGATCGATAAGGCCTATGCTGGAAACGGCTACGGCACCGAAGCTTTCCGGTGTGCTGCGGAATGGGGTCTGTATCAGGTGAATCTGAGCCGGATCGTGGCAAAGTGCTACAAGGAAAATGAGGCATCCTACAAGATGCTGTCCGCCTGTATGCGGCGGAATGGAGAGGACGAGACCTTCTTCTATTTTGAAAAGCTGGTCTGACCGGCCAACATACCCAATGCCATCAAAAAGTCCCTGCGTACTATGTACGCAGGGACTCAGCGTATCGAAAAAGTCTTTTCTCCCCGCTGAGCCAGTTTTCAGAACTTTATAGAAGTTCTGATAACTAAGGATTTCAATGGCGCAGGACACCCTTCTTGGGTTTCCCGCGCACACCCTTCCTTTCCGTTGCGGAGAATTTACTACTTTATCGACAGCCTCAGTCCCTGCGTACTATGTACGCAGGGACTTTCCTATATGGCGGTGCTTTTCTTACGCCAGTTCAGCCTGACCGGTGTAGAGTTGGTAGTAGCGTCCGTGCTGGGCCAGCAGATCCTCGTGGTCGCCCCGCTCGATGATGCTGCCCTGCTCTAGAACCATAATGGCCTTGGAGTTACGGACGGTGGAGAGCCGGTGGGCGATGACGAATACAGTGCGCCCCGCCATCAGCCGGTCCATGCCCTTTTCGATGAGCTTTTCCGTCCGGGTGTCAATGGAACTGGTGGCCTCGTCCAAAATCAGCACAGGCGGGTTGGCGCAGGCGGCGCGGGCGATGTTCAAAAGCTGCCGCTCGCCCTGGCTGAGGCTGCCGCCCTCGCTGGTGAGGACCGTCTGATAACCGTCAGGCAGGTGGCGGATGAAGCCGTCCGCTCCCGCCAGCCGGGCCGCGGCCTCCACCTCCTCGTCGGTGGCGTCCAGACGGCCATAGCGGATGTTGTCTGCCACCGTGCCGGTAAAGAGGTGGGTATCTTGCAGGACCACGCCCAGTGACCGCCGCAGAGAGTCTTTCTGAATGTCCCGAACATTGATGCCGTCGTAGGTGATGGTGCCGGACTGGATCTCATAGAACCGGTTGATAAGGCTGGTGATAGTGGTCTTTCCGGCGCCGGTGGAGCCTACAAAGGCGATCTTCTGACCGGGCTTGGCAAAGAGGGAAATGTCATGGAGGATGATCTTCCGGTCATCGTAACCAAACACCACATGGTCGAACCGCACATCCCCCCGCAGGGGCACCAGACTGCCGTCCGGCTTTTTCCACGCCCACGCGCCGGTGTCGTAATCCGCCTCAGTGATGGTGCCGTCCGGATTTTCCTTCACCCGCTCCAGCGTCACCTTGCCGTCATCCACCTCCGGCTCCGCCTCCATGATCTCAAAGACCCGCTCCGCGCCGGCCACGGCGGAGAGGATGGTGTTCACCTGCTGAGAGATCTGCGTGATGGGCTGGCTGACCTGCCGGGTGTACTGCAAAAACGCCGCCAGACCCCCCAGGTCGCCGCTGCGGATGGCAAGCAGTCCGCCCACGCAGCAGGTGATGGCGTAGTTGATATAGCTGAGGTTGCCCATAGCGGGCATCATCATGCCGGAGTAGATCTGGGCCCGAGTGCCCGCCTGGCGGTAGGTCTCGTTCAGGCCGTAGAAGCCCTCCTTCGCCGCCCGCTCGTGGTTGAAGACCTTGATGACCTTCTGGCCCTCGATCATCTCCTCGATATAGCCGTTGACAGCGCCCACGGCCCGCTGCTGGGCGGCGAAGTAGCGGCGGCTGCGGCCACCGATGACCTTGACCACCAGCAGCATCACCGCCAGCATGACAAAGGTGATGAGGCTCAGCGTGGGGCTGAGGACGATCATCATGGCGATGGTGCCTAAAAAGTTCAGCGAGCAGGAGATCAGGCTGCCGAAGCTGTTGTTCAGGGCCTCGGACACTGTCTCGATGTCGTTGGTGTAGCGGCTCATCAGCTCGCCGTGGGTGTGGGTGTCGAAGTACTGCAGGGGCAGCTTCTGCATGTGGGCAAACAGGTCCTCCCGGATCCGGGCCACGGTGTTCTGGGACACGTGGACCATGATGCGGGCATAGCCGAAGGAGCAGGCCGCGCCGGTGACATACACCGCCGCCATGACGCACAGCATCCGGGCAAGCCCCGGGAAGTCTCCGGGCAGGATATAGTCGTTGATCAGGGGCTTGATGAGGTAAGACCCGCCCACGGTGCAGGCGGAGCTGATGACCAGCAGCACGACCACCACCGCCAGATACGCCTTGTACCGCCCCAGGTAGCGCATCAGCTTCCCCAGTGTGCCCCGCATGTTCTTCGGCTTGCGGTAGCCGCCCTTGGGCGCGCCGCCGGGGCCAGGGCCGCCGGAACGCATGCTTTTCTTCTCAGCCACCGATGCTCACTCCTTCCTGCTGGGACTGGTAGACCTCGCGGTAAATGTCACAATTCTTCATCAATTCCTCGTGGGTTCCCTGGGCCGCGACGCGGCCGCCGTCCATCACCAGGATCAGATCCGCCTCGCAGACGGAGGTCACCCGCTGGGCAATGATGATCTTGGTGGTGTCCTTCAGCTCATTGGCAAAGGCACTTCTGATTTTGGCATCGGTGGCGGTGTCCACGGCGCTGGTGGAGTCGTCCAGAATCAAAACCTTGGGCTTCTTCAAAATAGCCCGGGCGATGCACAGCCGCTGCTTCTGCCCGCCGGAGACGTTGACGCCCCCCTGGCCCAGGTCGGTGTCCAGGCCGTCGGGCATCCGCTCCAGAAACTCGTCGGCGCAGGCGGCGCGGCAGGCCGCCCACAGCTCCTCTTCGGTGGCGTTGGGATCGCCCCAGAGCAGGTTCTCCCGGATGGTGCCGGAGAACAGGGTGTTCTTTTGCAGCACCACGGACACCGCGTCCCGCAGGTGCTCCATGGTATACGCCCGCACGGGCCGCCCGCCCACAAAGACGGTGCCCTCCGTGGCCTCGTACAGCCGGGGGATCAGGGACACCAGGGTGGTCTTGGCGCTGCCGGTGCCGCCCAGGATGCCCACCGTCTGGCCGGAGCGGATGTGCAGGTCCACGTCGTTCAAAATCCACTCCGGGCTCGCCGGGTCGTACTTGAAGGACACATGGTCGAAGTCGACGCTGCCGTCCCTCACGGCGGCAGGGGTCTCGCGGCCGCTTTCGTCCACGTCGGTCTCCGCCGCGCCGTCGGTGATGGCGGGGACCTCGTCCAGCACCTCCACGATGCGCCTGGCGCAGGCGATGGACCGGGTCAGCATCATGAAGATCATGGACACCATCATCAGCGACATCATGATCTGGGTGATATAGGTGAAGTAGGTGATGAGCTTTCCGGCCTCCAGCGTCCCGGCGTAGACCATTTTGCCGCCGAACCACATGACGGCGATGATGGTGCCGTAGACGATCAGCATCATGATGGGCATGTTGATGACCACGGTGCCGAAGGCTTTTTCCGAGGTCCTCTTCAGGTCCCGGTTGCGCTGGGCGAACTTCTGCTCCTCGTGGTCCTCCCGGACGAAGGACTTCACCACCCGGATGCCCGCCAGATCCTCCTGCACCACCAGGTTCAGCGCGTCGGTCTTCTCCTGGAGGGTGCGGAACAGGGGGCTGACCCGGGTCAGGATCACCGCCACCACCACGATCAGCAGCGGCAGCGCCACCAAAAACACGTTGCTCAGCTGGCGGCTGATGCGGATGGACAGCACCAGGGCGGACACCAGCATCACCGGCGAGCGCACCAGCAGCCGCATCCCCATCATCAGGGACATCTGCATGTTGTTCACATCGTTGGTCAGCCGGGTCACCAGCGACGCGGTGGAAAACTTCTCGATATTGGAAAAGGCGTACTCCTGGATGTGGTCGTACTCCGCCCGGCGCAGGTTGGCGCCGAAGCCCTGTCCGGCCATAGAGGAGAAAACGGCCCCCCCGATGCCGAAGCACAGGGACACCAGCGCCATAACCACCATCAAGGCGCCCTTTTGCAGGATATAATCCCTGTCGCCGCTTGCGATGCCGACATCCACGATGTCGCTCATCACCAGCGGGATCAGCAGCTCAAAGACGGCCTCCAGGGCGCTGCACGCCACGCCCAGGGCGATCCACCCGGCGTAGGGCCGCATATGGGGCCAAAGTTTTTTCATCATGGGTTTCGATCCTCCTCAAGATTTTGAATCACGCGCTCCAGCAGCGCCAGCAGTGTCTCCGCCTCCTCCGGGGTAAAGCCCCGGACCATGGCGCTCTCCGTGTCCAGAAAGCCCTGCTGGACCAGCGTCTGCTGTTCCGCTCCCTTGTCCGTCAGGGAGATGAGCCGCTTCCGGGCGTCGCTGCCGCTGACCGTCCGCCGCACCAATCCCTTTTCCTCCATCCGGTCCAGGATTCCGTTGGCGGTGGAGGGCTTCACCTTCAAAAACTCCGTCACCGCGCACTGGGGCGCCTGCCCCCCGTGCTGGTGGAGATACAGCAGCGCGTGTGTCTGCGCCGGCGTCACATCGTAGTGGGACAGCCGCGCGTCCATCCGCTCCCGCGCAAGGTGGGAACAGTGTCTCAGCATAGAGCCCAAATCATTGCGATGCTGCATAAGCGTCCTCCTTTCGGAAAATATTTAGTAGGCTAAAAATTAGCGTACTAAATATTAGCATATCCCTCCGGTGGTGTCAATATGCAAAATGCGAATATTTTTTGAACGATTTGTAAACGAAATGTTTCAAAATCCGGCTGGTTGTAAACAAATTATGAAGTTTCCTTTTAAGCTGTTGACTTTTCCTCTTTCCGCCGATATGATGGACCCATCAAGCAGGAAGTTTGATCGACACACACCATTTTCCCTCTCCTTTCTCTATATCAACAGGAACGCGGGCGGCCCGAAAGGCCGCCCGCGTTCCTGTTTTGTCCTCCTTAATTTATCGAAAAACAATAAATAATCATTGACTTTCAATAATATCCGTGGTAGGATACTGGCAAAAGGAGGAGATGCCCATGAAATCCGCTTCCGTGCGGCGGATCGCCGGGGTCCTGAACGTCCTGGTCCTGACCGCCTTTGTCTGCAATCTCGTCATTTTATATCTGGTCCCCAGCGCCGTCTCCCTCAGCGGCGGAGGGGGGCTGCTGGAGGGCGTTCAGGCGTATCTCGGCGGCATCCTGTTCCCCGGGGAGGACGACATCGTGCTGGCCGCCGTCGCCGGCAGCGCGCTCATCTGGCTGGCGGGCTGGTCCGGGTTCGACGCCTACAGCCTGGCGCTGACGCTGTTTCTGCTGTTCTCCGGTGTCTGCACCGCCGTCATCCTGTGGCAGGCCCGCCGGGTGCTGAAGACCATCCTCCGGGGGCAGCCGTTCTCCATGGAGAACGCCGTCAGTCTGAGGCGGGCCGCCGTCTGCGCCTTTCTGATCGCCGCCGCGGCACTGGCGCGGGTGGTCTGGAGCGTCTGGTATTACCGCTCCGCCCTGCCCCTGGCCTCGTATAACGCCCTGTTCGTGCCGCTGTTCGCCATGGCGGGGCTTTTGTGCCTGGTCATGTCCGCCCTGTTCCGCCAGGCGGCGGAGCTGAAGGCGGAGAACGACCTGACGATTTGAGGTGGCGCCATGATCGTGGTCAATCTGGATGTGATGATGGCGAAGCGGAAGATGTCCCTCAACCAGCTGTCGGAAAAGGTGGACATCACCCTTGCCAACCTGTCGATCTTGAAGAACAACAAGGCCAAGGCCGTCCGCTTCTCCACGCTGGAGGCCATCTGCGCCGCCCTGGACTGCCAGCCGGGGGACATTCTGGAGTTTGTGCCGGACGAAAGGCCGTCATAGTCCCCCACCCCAGAAAAATTTTTGAAAAAACGGGCCGCCGTTGCCCCGCCGCGTGCAAAAAACGCCTGTTGGCGGCCCATTTGTGAACGCCGTTTCCCGCGGGGCGGAGAGCCCCCGGACACAGTCAAAAAAACTGTCCGCTCATGGCGGACACCCGATAAGGAGAATCGAATATGCAGAATCCTGAAAACGCCCTGCCGCTGGGAGGGCCGGCGAAGCCTACCCAAAATCCCTCCAGAATTTACGAGATCACTAGAAAAGAGCGCCTGCTCCTGCCACTCGCCGCCGCGTTTTGTGTGCTGCTGGCGGACACCCTCTTCTGGCACGGCCCCACCGCCGGACTGGCCCTTGCGGTGTTCGTCTGGTATGTCCTGACCCTGGGCTATGTGGGCGCCGCGCCGCTGGCCGTCCGCTCCAACCGCGTGCTGCTGCTGGCCGTCCGCTCCAACCGCGTGCTGCTGCTGGCCGTCCTGTTCCTGGCGGCTACCCTGGTCCTGGGGTCCAGCTGGTATTTCCGGCTCTGGAACCTGCTGGCCCTGCTGGCGCTGCTGCCGGTCCACGCCCTGGCCCTGTCCGGCGCCGCCCGGCTGCCCTGGTGGCGGCCCGCCATGCTGTGGGAGCGCTTTTTGCTGCTGTTATGGGGCCTGTTCGGCAACCTGGGGGCCGTGCCCGCCGCGGCGGTGTCCGGGAAGCGGCGGAGCCGCCGCGTCCTGCCCGCCGCCCTGGGCGCCGCCTGCGCCCTGCTTTTGCTGCTGTTCCTGGTCCCCGTCCTGGCCTCCGCCGACGCGCTGTTCGCCGCCGCCACGGCGGACCTGCGGGCCTGGGTCCAGCGCCACTTCACCACCGCCCTGTGGAAGCTGGTCTGGGGCCTGGTCCTGACGCCCTTCGTCTTCGGTCTGCTGTACAGCCTCCGCCACCCGGCGCCGCTGAAAGCCGCCGCGGATAAAAAATATCCCGTCGCCGACGCGCTGGTGTTCGTGCTCATCCTGGCGGCGCTGGACGCGCTGTACCTCCTGTTCCTGGCGGTCCAGTCCGCAGGGCTCTTCGGCGGGGCCGAGTACCTGGCCCGACGGGGCATCAGCTACGCCGAGTGGGCCCGCAGCGGATTTTTCCAGATGGTGGGCGTCACGGTGGTCAACCTGAGCGTCACCATGGCGGCGCTGACCTTCTCCCGGCGTGAGGGCCGGCTGTGGGCCGCCCTCCGGGCGCTGGCGGCGCTGCTGGCCCTGGAGAGCCTGGTGCTGCTGGCCTCCGCCGCCTGGCGGATGACGCTGTACGTCTCCGCCTACGGCCTGAGCTTCAAACGGTGCATGACCTACTGGGGGATGGTAATGATGGCCCTGTTCCTGCTGGCGGCGGCCAGGAAGATCCAAAAGCCGGACTTCTCCTTCTGCCGTCTGGCTTTTCCCCTGGCCCTGGCGGGGTGGCTGGTCATCAACTGCGTGCCCGTGGACTATCTGGTTGCAAGGGACCAGGTGGACCGTTATCTGGGCGGCGAAAGCGCCTCCATCGACGTGGAGTATCTGCTCTACGGCCTATCCTATGACACCCTCTCCCAGCTGAAGCGGCTGGACGGCGGCCTGATCTGCTGGGATCGGAGCGGCTATCAGCGGCGGCTGGAGGACCTGATCGCGGAGCGCCGCGCCGACGCCCGCCGGGAGGCCGCCGACTGGCACACCTGGTCGCTGTCCGCGTGTCTGGCGGCGGGAGATGCCAGCTGACAGTCTCCCCTCTTGATGAAAGACCAGCTGTAAAAAGTCAAGGTGGAAAATAAAAAATGGCAAAGAAATGAAGAAAGAGAGAAACATGATCATGTCCAAGAGCGCCAGAACATGGATCGCCATGATCCTTTTGGGGTCCCTCGTCGGGCTGTCTGCTGCCCAGTGCAGCCCGGATAGACGGGTCCGCCGGTATGTGGAAGCCCACCGGGACGCGCTGCAAGCCGCCGCGGACCTCCATTTTGAACAGGGGGAGCATCTTTCCTACAGTGGGGAGTTCCTCGCCGTGAACGACTGGCCCGGTCGCCATCCCATGGTGGAATACCTGCTTTTCACAACAGGCCCCGGCTATTATGGTTTTTACTATTCGCCGGATGACGTTCCCCTTTCTTTTCAAAACACCGACTGCCTCTTGTCGGAAACGGCCACCGGCTGGCAGTGGCAAAGCGAAAGCGGTAATCACGGTTCCACCCGGCGGATCTCTCCCTGCTGGTACTACTTTGAAGCTTTTTTCTGATGGGGCGCTTTGCCACTGCGCATAAAAAAGGAACTGCTTCCGCAGTTCCTTTTTATGCTGTCTCTCCGGCATCCGCCGCCGTTCCGGACGCGGAATCCACCGGGTGCGTCCGCAGATACTCCAGCCACGCCTGGCAGCCCGCCACGTTCAGGTGCACGCCGTCGAAGTTCCAGTCCGCCCGCAGGAAGCCGTCCTCGTCCACCACGGCCTCCGCCACGTCGAGGTACGGGCAGTCCTTCTCCTCCGCCAGCTCCCGGATGACCTCGTTGTAGGCGGCGATACGCCCGTTGTTCACGTAGCTGCCCTTGGCCTCCTGCTTCGCGCTGACCGGGATGATGGACTGGAGCACCACCTCCGCGTCCGGATGGTCCTCCCGCAGGCGATCGATGACCCTGGCGTACTGGTCGTGGAAGGTCTCCGCCCTGGACCAACCCAGTTCGTTGATGCCAAGCATCACGTAGATCTTCCCGCAGTCCACCTCCGCCATGGCGTCCAGCAGGGGCATCTTCCCCTGCTCCGTCTCCACGGCCTTGGTGAACACGGACTCCACCGTGGCCCCCACGGCGTGGAAATAAGTCCCCGTCTTCAGGCCGCTGTAAAGGGAGAAGCCCTCCGTCCTGGAATCTCCCAGGAAGACCACGTCGTCAAAGTATGTATCCTCCACCGGCTCGCTCTCCGGCACCGGGCCCTCCCATGGCGCCGGCCCCTCCTGCCGGAGCGGCGTCTCCGGCAGGGCGGGCATCTGCTCTGGCAGCGGCTCCACCGGGACCACCGCCGCGCCGCGGACCTCCTCCATCGGGGAGTCCGCCGCCACGCCGCTGGGGCCGCCGGACGTCAGCAGGACCGCCGCCGTGGCCAGAAGCAGCAAAAGCCCCGGCAGCCGCGGCCGGTTTCCCTTTTTTTCTCTCTTTCCCACCATGCGCTCTTGTTCCTCCGGGCTGTTTCTCTATGCTCTATTATAGACGCGGCCTGTCTGAAAAAGTCGAAACAATTTGTTAAAATTTCGGTATCAAAAAATATCAAAGCCTCCCGCGCTCACACCCGCAGGTCCTCTGGATACGCTCCCCTGGCGTGGAGCCGCGCCAGCTCCTCCGCCACGACCTCCCGGTCCTGCTGATAGGTCATGCCGAACCAGCGGTCCCTGGACTCCAGCACCGACACCTCCAGCTCTCCGGCCCGCATCCGGCTGTCCACCATCACCGGCAGCAGACACTCCGCCTTGATGTTGTCCCCCGCCTCATGGCGCAGGAAGTCCTCGAAGTACTGCCGCAGCGCCGGGAAGATGGAGGGCGTGAAGCCCCAGAAATTCATGGACACCACGGTGTCCGGCGCCAGGGCGCGGTCCTCCGCCAGGTCCTTCAGAGACCCGTCGGCGTACAGCTGGACCTTCAGCGCCTCCCGGACGGACAGCAGCCGGCCGTCCTCCACGGCGCAGATGCCCCGGGACACGGTGCCGTGGAGGCTGGCGGTGTTTTTCAGCAGGTACCCCACCATGGTGGCCCGCCCCCGGTCCGGCAGCCGCACCAGCTCCTCATAGATGGTCCGGTAGGCGTCGATGCCGTAGTAGTCGTCGGCGTTGATGACGCAGCAGGGCTCATGGACCACGTCCGCCGCGCACAGCAGGGCGTGGACGGTGCCGAAGGGCTTGGTCCGCTCCGCCGGGATGGTGTAGAAGTCCGGCACGGAGGAAAAATCCTGAAACGCGTAAGCCACCTCCACGGGGCTTCCGTCCAGGGCGGTCTTTTTCCGCAGATAGCCGCCGCACAGCCGCTCCATCATCTCCTCCATCTCCGGCTTGATGATGAAGACGACCTTGTTAAAGCCGGCCCGCAGAGCGTCGAAAATCGAGTATTCCATTAAAATCTCGTGGTGGGGGCCGATGCCGTCCACCTGCTTGCTGCCGCCGTAGCGGGAGCCCAGCCCTGCCGCCATGATGACCAGTGAAACTTTCATGTGAGCTTTCTCCTAAATTTATTTTTACGTGTGATTTGCGCAACATGTACGCTCATTCTAACCATACCGCATTTCCCCGATTTTTGCAACCGCTCTTGACTTTTTCCCCCAGCGGTTTATAATATGAAAACGATTCTCATTTTCGATTTGGAGGAACTTCCATGGCATACCACACCAAACAGCACCAGGCCGTCCTCCGCTGCCTGGAGCAGCGCTCCGGCGAGGCTCTCACCGCCGCGGAGCTGGCGGAGGCGCTGCGCGGCGCCGGCAGTCCGGTGGGGCTGGCGACCATCTACCGCCAGCTGGAGAAGCTGGAGCAGGCGGGCCGCGTCCACAAGGTCAGCACGGAGGAGGGCGCGTTCTACCAGTATTGCCCTCATCCGTCGGAAAAACACGACTGCTTTTTGCTGCGGTGCGAGGACTGCGGCCGCATCGTCCATTTGGACTGCTCCCACCTGCGGGGCCTGTACGACCACCTGGAGGCGGAGCACCACTTCCGCATCGACCCCCGCCGGACGGTGCTGACGGGCCGGTGCGCCGCGTGCGCGGGAGAGGAGGCTGCCTGTGGAATCCAATGAGCTGATCGTCTGCCGGGACGTGTCCCTGGGCTATGAGGGCCAGAGCGTCCTGAGCCATCTGGACCTGACCATCCGCAGCGGCGACTACCTGTGCATCGTGGGGGACAACGGCTCCGGCAAGTCCACGCTGCTGCGGGGGCTGCTGGGGCTGCTGGCCCCCCAGTCCGGCAGCATCGAACGGGCGGCGGAGCTGGAAAAGGGCGCCGTTGGGTATCTGCCCCAGCAGACCCGGGCCCAGAGGGACTTCCCCGCCACGGTGTCCGAGGTGGTGCTCTCCGGCTGCCTGAACCGCAAGGGGACGCGCTTTTTCTACACCGCCGCCCAGAAGTCCCAGGCCCTGATGAACATGGGCAAGCTGGGCATCCTGGAGCTGAAGGACGCCTGCTACCGGGACCTCTCCGGCGGCCAGCAGCAGCGGGTGCTGCTGGCCCGGGCGCTGTGCGCCGCCAGCCGCCTGCTGATCCTGGACGAGCCCATCACCGGCCTGGATCCCGCCGCGGCCCAGGACCTGTACAAGACGCTGGCCTATCTGAACAGGACCGAGGGCATGGCCGTCGTCATGGTGACCCACGACCTGAAAGCCGCCCTCCGCAGCGCCCGGACGGTGCTGCACATCGGCCGCAGCAGCCTCTTTCTGGGCACCGCGGCGGAATATCTCGCCTCCCCCCAGGGGCGGCGCTTCCGGGAGGCGGACGCATGAGCATTTTGCAGATGTTTTCCTGGCCCTTCATGCAGCGGGCGCTGATCGCCGGCGTGCTGGTCAGCCTGTGCGCCGCGCTGCTGGGGGTCTCCCTGGTGCTGAAGCGGTACTCCATGATCGGCGACGGACTTTCCCACGTCTCCTTCGGCGCCCTGGCCATCGCCGTGGCCCTGGGCGTCACGCCGCTGTACTTCTCCATCCCGGTGGTCATCCTGGCGGCGTTTTTGCTGCTGCGGGTGGCGGACCACCCCCACTGGAATAGCGACGCCGCCATCGCCGCCATGAGCGCGTCGTCCCTGGCCATCGGCATCCTGGTCATCTCCCGCACCACCGGCATGACCACCGACGTGGACAACTACATGTTCGGCAGCGTCCTGGCCATGTCCAAAACCGACGTCATTTTGTCCGTCGTCCTGTGCGCCGCCGTGCTGGCGCTGTTCGTGCTCTTTTACCACAAGCTGTTCGCCGTGACCTTTGACGAGAGCTTCTCCCGGGCCACGGGGCTGAAGGTTGACCGCTACAACACCCTGCTGGCGGTGCTGACGGCGCTGACCATCGTGCTGGGTATGCGGATGATGGGCGCCATGCTGATCTCCTCCCTGATCATCTTCCCCGCCCTGACGGCCATGCGGCTGTTCAGGAGCTTCCGGGGCGTCATCCTCTGCGCCGCCGTCACGTCGGTGGTCTGCTTCTGCGTGGGGTTGACGGCGTCCTTCACCCTGTCCACCCCCGTGGGCGCGTCGGTGGTGTGCGCCAACCTGGCGCTGTTTCTGGTCTCCTGCCTGCTGGCGGCGATGCGGCGGTAGGCGGTCCGGGGCGGGAATTCCCGGAATTCCCGCCCTTTTCGGGGAAGAAAACTCTTGCACTTCGTGATCTTCTATGGTATATTACGTATGTTAGAATGTGTAAGCTACGGAGTGGACCTGCGGTCCGCTCTTTTCTTTGGACTTTTTCGCGTGTTCAAAATTTGAAAAAACTGTCAGATCAAGGGAGGACTCCCATGAAAAAGATCACGGAACTCACCGCCGAGCTGGCGGCCCCCGCCATCGCGGAGCAGGGCTGCACCCTGTGGGACGTGGAGTACGTCAAGGAGGCGGGCACCTGGTATCTCCGGGTCCTGCTGGACAAGGAGGGCGGCCTGGACATCCTGGACTGCGAGGCCGTGTCCCGGAAGCTGTCGGACCTGCTGGACGAGGCGGACCCCATCGAGGGCAGCTACACCCTGGAGGTCGGCTCCGCCGGAGCCGAGCGGGCCCTGAAGCGCCCCTCCGACTTCCAGCGCTTTCTGAACAGCCCCGTGCTGGTGAAGCTGTACCGCAACCTGGACGGCCGGAAGGAATTCGCCGGGACCCTTGCCGCCTACGACGAGGCCACCGGCGCCGTCACCATCACCGTGGGCAGTCAGGACATGACCTTTGAGAAAAAGGACGTGGCCCTGGTCCGCCTGCGGGTGGAATTTTAAACGATTTGAAATCAGGAATGAGGCATCGCGCTTCAAATCAGGAAAATTTCTGATTCCTGACGCAAAAACAGATTTCATAAATCCAGATCATTTTGAGATAGCAAGGAGAATCACCGATGAAAGGCAAGAAGCAGAAAGAGCCCGCCGGCATGAATCCCGCGGAGATCTTTGCCGCCCTGGCGCTGCTGGAAAAGGAGCGCAACATCCCCCAGACCTTCATGATGGAGAAGATCATCCAGGCCATCACCACCGCCTATAAGCGGGACCACGACGGCGTGGAGAACGTCATCGTGGACGTGGACGAGGAGCACCAGGATCTGAAGATGTTCGTCCAGAAGACCGTGGTGGACGAAGAGGACTATGTGGACCCCTTCAACGAGATGCCCCTGGCGGAGGCCAAGGCCCTGTCCGCCAAGTACGAGATCGGCGACATCGTCAACATCCCCGTGGACAAGATGGAGTTCGGCCGCATCGCCGCCGGCAACGGCAAGCAGGTCATCATCCAGGGCCTGCGGG
>OIYT01001473.1_pt1 | contig 16675 bp, 11 predicted proteins | sample 1588201 | NCBI WGS metagenome assembly OIYT01 (sample SAMN03283260) | human gut metagenome | biome: human-associated habitat; material: feces | host: Homo sapiens | place: USA | collected 2013
AGAGGGATTTTTTGCAAAGCTCCTGCAAGATGCTATGCTTGAGCATAATCCCGATAAGCCTGTGGAGATTATGAAGTTTCAGCATACCTTTGAAACTCCGCTTGACAAGGCAAAGGCTCTTATCAATGATTTCTGCGAAAGTGAGTACGGCAGTCCTGCGGACTTTTCCGATTTGCATAATCTACATCTCGCCTACACCACCTACACAGACGATGAGCTGCCGCTGCAGGTGACGGCTGACCTTATCGACTTCAAAATCACATATGAATTTGACGGCGAAATATATAATACGGAGCAGTATGACAGCATCGGGGATATGATCGAGAACGGACTGACAGGGCTTGATTTCAACGAGCTTGTTTCCGTTCCTGACAGCGTAATCGAAAAGCATACTGCAAAAAACGAGCAGACCATAATCTCACCTGAAATTGAAGCATCATCGGACATTGACAAACCGTTATTCACCGATTCTGCCGTTATAGGGGAAATTCAGCGGAATGAACACTCCGATACTCCGTTTTGGGAAACTCCCGATATTCAGGGCGAACAGCTTACTTTGTTCGGTGACAGCGAGCCTTTGACAGCTTTAAAGCCTGCAAAAGAAAAGCCGAAGTCGGAATTTGCCAAAGGTCCGGTGGTGAATGGTGTTCAGGTCTATGAAGCTCTGCAGCGGAAATTGATCGTGGAACAGGCTTTGTAAACGGCAAGTTTCGTGTACAGGACTTCTACGAAGAAAAGCGCCCGACTGTCCAGCAGTTAGCCGATTTTCTGAAAAAAGAATATGGTATCGGCGGTCATAGTGGTGAGGGCAGAATCTCACTCGTTGATTATGACAGCAAGGGACTGACTTTTTCTTTTGAAAACGGCGAAAAATTTCGTCATAGTTGGTACAATGTTGCGACAATGACGGAATCACGGCTTAGAGACGATACTTACCTTTCTGCTGAACAAAAAGCGGAGCGAACTGCACTCAAAGAGGAACAGTCTAAGATTGTTCACGAAGAAAAAAATACCGATATTCCTGCAATTAAGAATCTTGCACAGCTAAAAAGAACGATCAAGCCGGGGATGCAGTTTGAGATCACCGATCACACTCGTCCCGAATGTATCGGGGAACGCAGAGTGGTGACAGGTGTCACTACTGTTGATTTTACTTCCCGAAAACTCGATGAAAACGGCGAACCTACGGGAAAAGACATTCACATGGAATTTGACAGAGCGAAAAACTGGAATTTTGACGGCAGTGAGCTGACCTCTCGTCTGGATAACGGCGATATTCTGATGAGTTTTCATTTCATTAATGGTTCTGAGCGTACCAAAGAGCCGAAGCGCGAGCCTGTTACGGCAGAGGTCGGTGGTGATGATACTATTATAAATGGTACAGATGAAATTGTCAGTTCCACGCCTACTCCCGACAAGAGCGACAACTTCACCATAACAGACGATGCACTCGGTGAGGGCGGTGCAAAGGCGAAGTTCAGGGCGAATGTTGAAGCAATCAGAACGCTGAAAAAATTTGAATATGCCAATCTAAAATTGGCGGCAGATATGTTTAAACTTCGTCCTGCAAGAGCCGAAGAAAAAGAACTTATGTCAAAATATGTCGGCTGGGGCGCTTTGGCTCAGGCTTTCGATCAAAATAATGAAAAATGGTCGGCTGAATATCAGGAGCTTGCGGAGCTGCTGACTCCTGAAGAATACCGACAGGCTCGTGCTTCGGTCAACGATGCTTTCTATACTGCACCTGTTGTCATTGATGCGATTTATGAAGCACTCGGCAATTTCGGATTTAATGGCGGTACTGTGTTAGAGCCGTCAATGGGTGTCGGCAATTTCTTTGGCAGAATGCCGGAGGATATGCAGAGAAATTCTCAGCTCTACGGTGTGGAGATCGACAGTATTTCGGGAAGAATGGCACAGGTGCTTTATCCCGATGCGGATATTACAGTCAAAGGATTTGAGCAGAATACGTTTCAGAACGGTTGCTTTGATGTGGCGGTCGGCAATGTTCCGTTCGGTGAGCTTGGATTCCGTGATGCCGTCCATGAAGCCACAAAACTGCACGATTATTTCTTTGCCGAAAGCCTTGACAAGCTGAAAAACGGCGGCATCATGGCATTTGTGACCTCGGCAGGAACACTTGATAAGCGTGACGAGACTACAAGGAAGATGTTAGCGGATAAGGCTGATTTCATCGGTGCGATCCGTCTGCCCGGCGGTAAAAACGGCGCTTTTAAGGATAATGCAGGGACTGAAGTTACGACAGATATAATTTTCCTGCAAAAGCATGAGGGCGAATCTGTTGCCGAAATGTCCGATATTCCCGATTGGGTGCATATCGGCGAAACTGCTGACGGACTTCCAATCAACAAGTATTTTGAACAGCATCCTGACATGGTGCTTGGAAAAGTAGTCGAGGGTAACAAGCTCTACGGCAGCGGTACTATGGTTGTCACTGAGGACGGATATGATTTGAAGTCCGCTTTGCATGATGCTGTCAGCAAGCTCTCCGCTGAAATCAATCCTGAGCGTGGCAGAGATGTGTATGCAAAGACAGCGGACGGTGTTCAGGTAGAAATTCCGTCTAATCTGCGTAATTACAGCTTTTTTCTATCAGGAGATCAGGTGTATTTCAAGAAAAACAATGCCGCCTGCGAGTTCCGTTTTGATAAAGGAACGGCACAGCATAAGCGGTTCAAGGCTTTTATTGAATTACGTGACCTGACAAGAGAACTGCTTGAAGCGCAGGAGCTTGACAAGCCTGACAGCGTAATCAAGGATTTACAGACGAAACTCAATGCCACATACGATGATTTTTACAAGAAATATGGTTTGATTCATTCTCAGACAAACAAGCGTTATTTCAGTGAAGATGTGTCATACAACCTTGTGGCAGGTCTTGAAAAGAAATACGATAAAACAAAACTGGTGGAAAAATCGGATATTTTCACAAAGCGTACTATCGTTCCGCCAAAAGCTGTCGATCATGTGGAAACGGCGCTTGAAGCTCTCACGCTTTCCGCTGCGGAAAAAGCAGGGGGTGACTTTGCGTATATGAGCAGTCTCACAGGAATGACGGAAGATGAGTTAAAGCACGATTTACAGGGCGAAATTTTCAAAGTTCCCCATACGGAAAACGATTATCAGACGGCAAGCGAATACCTGTCGGGAGATATTCGCAAAAAACTCCGTGAAGCCGAGGAAATCGCTGAATATGATGCCGATTTCAATATCAACGTATCTGCGTTAAAGTCAGCAATGCCCGAACCGCTGAAAGTAGGCGATATTGATGTAAAGATCGGTGCGACATGGATCAATCCGAAGTATTATGAGCAGTTTTTGTACGAGTTGTTGCAGACACCGGAATATCAGAGGAGCAGCAGCCCGACTGCAAGGTGGAATAAATCGGCTGTTATCGGTGTGGAATATTCTGAGCATACAAACTCTTTCCATGTAAGCAACAAGTCCTCGGACAGATCGGTGCTTGCGACTCAGAAATTCGGTTCGCATAATATGAATGCTTACGATATTTTTGAGCATATTCTCAATCTGCAAGAGCCGAAAGTTTATAAGACGATCGAAGTGCCTGACGATTTGGGCGATATGAAGGAAAAGCGAGTTGTCGATATTGACGCAACTCGTATCGTTCAGCGTAAGGCGGACAATATTCGCAAGGCTTTCAAGGATTGGATCTTCAAAGATCCCGCAAGACGTGAGGATATTGTGAACCGCTACAATGAGCTTTTTAATAGTATCCGTCCCCGTGAATACGACGGTTCGGCGCTTTCTTTTCCAATGATGACGACTGATATTCAGCTTCATGAACATCAGAAAAATGCAATCGCACACGCACTTTTCGGCGGTAATACGCTGTTTGCGCACTCTGTGGGGGCTGGAAAGACGTTCGAGATGATCGCAACTGCAATGGAAAGCAAACGTCTCGGACTTTGTACAAAATCGCTCTTTGCCGTTCCGAATCATTTAACGGAGCAGATCGGCGATGATTTCCAAAAGCTCTATCCGTCCGCCAATATTTTGGTGGCTACGAAAAAGGATTTCAAAAAGGAAAATCGTCAGCAATTGTTTGCAAAAATCGCTACAGGTGATTTCGATGCCGTTATCATCGGTCATTCTCAGCTTGGTATGATTCCTGTTTCAAAGGAAAGACAGATCATGACGATTCAGTCTCAGATCGACGATATTCTGCAAGGTATTGCAGAACTGAAACAAAGCGAAGGCTCTAAGTTCCAGATCAAGGCAATGGAGTGTACCAGAAAAAGTTTGCAGAAGCAGCTCGACAAACTCCAAAAGGCGAATCAGGATGATACGCTGACTTTTGAGCAATTGGGCGTGGATCGGCTATTTGTCGATGAACTTCATGAATTCAAAAATTTGTTCGTAAGTACAAAATTGAACAATGTCGCAGGAATTTCGTCATCTGCTTCACAAAAGGCTCTTGACCTGTTTCTAAAGGTTCGCTATCTTGATGAAAAGACGGGAAATAGAGGATTTATCGGAGCTACCGGAACGCCTTTGAGTAACAGTATCACAGAATTGCATACAATGATGCGTTATCTGGAATATGATTTTCTCAGAGATCACGGCTTGCAGCACTTTGACAATTGGGTATCAGTTTTTGGTGAGCAGAAAACAGATTGGGAGTTAGCACCTGCCGGAAACAAATTCAAGGAACGTACTCGCATTGCGAATTACACAGGTCTGCCGGAACTCATGTCTATGTTTAAACAGGTTGCCGATATTCGTACTGCTGATACATTGCAGCTCGATGTTCCCGTCTGCGAATACAAGGTCGTTCAGGTCGAAGCTACTCCTTTTCAGCAGGAGCTTGTTCAGGAGCTTGCTGATAGAGCTGATGCGATAAATGCAGGAAATGTTGATCCAAGTATCGACAATATGCTCAAGATAACGAGCGACGGGCGTAAACTCGGTCTTGATCCCCGTTTGATTGATCCGTCCTTTGAAGATGATCCAAGCACAAAGCTAAATCAATGCGTGGAGAATGTTGCAAAGATTCACGCTGAAACGACAGAGGACAAGCTCACACAGATCATTTTCTGTGATTTGGGTGTGCCGCATAAATCCTCGGCTGAAACAGAAGTTGAGGGCGAAGATGCTGACGATGCAAACGATAAGAAGTCTATAGCTGAGGTCGAATCCCTTGAAGAAGAATGCGAGTTTTGCGTGTATGATGATATTAGAGACAAATTGATTGCTAAGGGTATTCCAGCAGAAGAAATTGCATATATCCATGATGCTAAGACAGAAAAGCAGAAAGCAGACCTCTTTGAGAAAGTACGTTCTGGAGAGGTGCGTGTGTTATTGGGTTCAACTTCAAAAATGGGTACAGGTACTAACGTTCAGAAAAAGCTGATAGCCGTTCATGACCTTGATATTCCTTGGCGACCTGCTGACCTGCAACAACGCGCCGGACGTATCATCAGACAGGGCAACGAAAACCAGAATGTAGAGATCTATCGCTATGTCACTAAGGGTACGTTCGATGCGTACAGTTTTCAAACTTTGGAGAACAAGCAGAAGTTTATCTCTCAGATTATGACAAGCAAAACTCCGGCAAGAAAATGCGAAGATGTGGATCAGCAGGCACTTACCTATTCTGAAATCAAGGCACTTTGCACAGGCGATGAGCGTATCAAGGAAAAATTAATGCTTGAAAATGAGGTCAAGGAATTAAGAGTGATGTCGGCAGAACATAAAAATACCGTTTATGAAATGCAGGATAAGATTAAGAATTTTCCCATCGATGAGAAAGTGCTGGTCACTATTCTTGATGAAATGCACACTGACCGTGGAACGCTCCGTAAGCTCCCGATTGATCCCGAGAGAAAACTGCCTGTATTCAAAATCACTATCGGTGATGTTGAGTATACGGACGGAAAAGAAGCAGCAAAGGCTCTTGAAGATGCGGTACTCGCTATAAAGTACGCAGATACGCCTGTAAAAGTCGGCTCGTTTCAAGGATTTGACCTGACGGTCACAGTCAACAGCAATATGATGGGCGGCGGTATGTCGGCTTGCCTGAAAGGCGCCGCTTCACATACTACAAAGCTAATTGAGAGTTTTGCTCATAACCTGAATCGTCTGGAAGCTGCACTCTACAATATTGATGGAAAGATCGAGCGTACTCAGGCTGATCTTGCAAAGCTTAGGGTCGATTTTGCAGAAGCGCAGAAGATCGCAGCAGAGCCGTTTCCACAGCTTGCAGAGCTTGAAAGCAAGGAGGAACGCCTGAAAACCTTGACCGATGAGCTGAATAAGGCGGCTATCGAAGCCAAGAAAAACGCTCCAAAGCGTGAAAAAACCTGTTATTTTGAACGTGCAAAGATGAAGCGTGATGCTATGCGTATCGCTAAAAAGCCAAAACAGAACAGGGATAAGGGCAAAGACAAGAAACAGCCTGACCTTGAATAATCTACTTTGAACCCATCGGAGTCGAAGTGAAATCCAAACAGTATTTCGGGGCGTTTTCAAAACGTTCCGAATGCTGTACAATAAAAATTGCCGCATTGCTTATGCAAAACGGCAGCCGTAATTTTCGCAAAATTACAAATCTTGTGAAAATCTTGTGACAGCCTAATTATACCGCATTTGGAAGAAGATTGCAAGGCAAGCCGACAAGAAAATCCGAAAATCAGCATATTGCACAACAAAACAAACATTGATTATGTTGAAATGGAACGAGAGCAACAAAAAGGAGAAAATTTATGATGCAAACCATAGAAACAATTACAAAGCGCACTGATGGACGTTATATGGGGCGTTTTATCATAGATCATGAGATAAACGGCAGACCTGTCTATCAATACGTTTATGGAAAAACTTATGAAGAAGCTGAGCGAAAACTTCGCATTGCCCGTGAAATTGAGAGTCTGTATCTGTCTGGTCGCTGTATTACGATCAATTCGGTATACGAAGAATGGCTCAATGCAATTGCAAACCGTGTCAAGGAATCCACTTATGCCAATTACAAGATGAAGTTTGAAAAGCATATTCTACCTGAATTCGGAGATACGCTCTGCATTGAAATCAATTCTGCGAAAATCAATGCTTTCATTAAGAAAAAAGTGGATAACGGGCTTTCCGCAGGCTATGTGCGTGATCTTTTCACCGTATTCAAGGCGCTTCTGACCTACGCACAGGAGGAATATGGATTTAAGTTGTCCCTCAAAAACGTTTCTCTCCCGAAGGTCGAAAATAAAAAGCCCCATAAAATGGACGATGAACAGCAGACGAAACTGGTCAGATACGTGAAGAATCATATTGATCTGACCGGACTTGGCATACTGTTATCACTTTTCATGGGACTTCGTATTGGTGAGCTTTGTGGCTTGAAATGGGGAGATATTGATATTACGCATAAACTGCTCCGAATAAACCGAACCGTACAGCGTATCTGCAAGCAGAATGGCAGCCATAAAACGATGCTCGTCATCACTGAGCCGAAAAGCTCTGATTCCAAACGCTATATCGCCATTCCCGATTTTTTGATCCCGTATATTCTGAAATTCAGAGGAAATGACGAAGATTATGTTCTCTCAGGCTCAGAAAAGCTTGTAGAACCGAGAACCATGCAGTATCGCTACAAGAAACTGCTTGAAGCTGCCAATGTGGAACGTTCCAATTATCATCAGCTTCGTCATACCTTTGCCACCAACTGTGTGGAGAACGGATTTGATGCGAAAACGCTCTCTATTGTACTCGGTCACAGCACAATCGCCATTACGCTTGACAGGTATGTTCATCCAAACCGACAATACGAACGCCGGATGATGAACAGCTTATCAGCACGAATGTAGTGTCAGGCTGTGTCAGAATCAGCATCTTGAAAACAGAATATTGCGTAGATATGGCACTTTTTAACATTGTTTCTAATTTTGTAATTTTGCGAAAAGCAGCATATATATTTGATTATATCATAACCGTATCTGACAGAAAAATTCAAGTCCTGACTGGCTAATCATGATTTGTTATTTTTAAATTGAACATCGTCAATAATGTTCATATACATAATCACAAATTGATTGCTATAGGTGATAAATTTAGAAAAATAAAAATATTGAGGTTTCCGAGGTGAAAAAGGTTTATCAGATAGTTTTTGTGATATATTTGTTTTTCGTCTTGTGGTATACATTGCTTGGCAGAGAAGAATCATACAGCGTAAATATGCTGGCACATCCGTTTTGGGAATATGTCAATTTTTTTAAACATCCTGATTGGCACTCCGCTCACGATATTGTATTGAATATCGTGCTGTTTATACCATTTGGAACGTTACTTCCTTTGTTTGCGAATAAAGATTTTAAATCTATAGCAGTTTTAGCTTTATTATTGTCCATCTTCATTGAACTCGGACAATTGATTTTCAATCGTGGTTGGTGTGAAATTGATGATATGTTTAACAACACGGTCGGAGCTTGCGTTGGATTTTTTATTTATAAATTGGTTTATATGATAACAGAAAAGAGGATGAAATAGTTGAAAATTCCGTTTTCGCCACCTGATATTTCTGAGGAAGAGATCGCAGAAGTTGCAGAAGCACTCAGATCTGGTTGGATCACGACTGGTCCGAGAACAAAGCAGCTTGAGAATCAAATTGCAGAATATATCGGAGTAAAGAAGGCTTGCTGTCTTAACTCGCAGACAGCTTGTGCTGAAATGGCTTTGAGAGTTCTCGGGATCAGCGAGGGAGATGAAGTAATTGTACCAGCCTATACATATACGGCCTCCGCATCCGTAGTTGCACACGTTGGAGCGAAATTGGTTCTTGTTGATGTTATGCCGAACAGTTTGGAAATCAATTACGATGCAGTAGAATCTGCCATAACTGACAAAACTAAAGTTATTATTCCCGTTGATTTAGCAGGCATCCCCTGTGATTACGATAAACTTTTTGACATTGTTGAACGTAAAAAGGCTCTGTTCAGACCTTCAAATCAAATTCAGGAAGCAATGGGACGAATTTCAATCAATGCAGATACCGCTCATGCGTTCGGTGCAAAATGGCATGGTAGAATGATAGGCAGTGTTGCTGATTTATCAAGTTTCAGTTTTCATGCAGTAAAAAACTTCACAACTGCGGAAGGTGGCGTACTGACATGGAAAAATATTCCTGTAATTAATGATGAAGAAATTTATAATCATGTACAGCTTCTGAGCCTGCATGGTCAAAGCAAGGATGCTCTTGCGAAAACGCAGCTTGGAGCATGGGAGTACGACATAGTGGGAACATGGTACAAGTGTAATATGACGGATGTTGCCGCAGCAATCGGTTTGAAACAGTTTGAGCGTTATCCGCATATGCTTACAAGGCGAAAAGAAATTATCGAAAAATATGATACAGCTCTGAAACCGCTTGATGTTCAGGTGCTTTCACATTACACAGATGATTTGCAAAGCTCAGGTCATTTGTACATAACGAGAATTCCAGAGATAACAGAAGAACAGCGTAACGATATTATAACAAAAATGGCAGAAGCAGGTATTGCAACAAACGTTCATTATAAACCGCTGCCTATGCATACGGCTTATAAGCAGATGGGATTTGATATCAATGATTTTCCAAATGCCTACAGGCAGTTTCAAAATGAGATCACGCTTCCGCTTCATACTTGCCTGACGGATGAAGAGATTGATTATGTGATTGAGAATTATCAAAATATACTGAGGGATTATATATGACATTAAGAAAATGGGAGGAACTTCCAAAATATATGCAAAATCCCGAAGTTAGACCTTACTGGGAAATACTGCATAAGAAACAAAGTCAGCTTTCACTTAAACGCGGATTTGATTTCATTGCGGCATTGATAATGCTTTTTATATTGAGTGTTCCAATTGCTGTTATTGCGGTGTGTATCAAGCTTGATTCAAAGGGGTCTGTGTTTTATCGTCAGGAAAGAATTACAACTTATGGACGCAGATTTCGTATCTATAAATTCCGCACAATGGTTTCAGATGCCGATAAAATTGGTTCTTCTGTGACAGTAAGCGGAGACAGTCGTGTTACGCGGATAGGAAAAATTCTGCGTTATTACCGGCTTGACGAGATACCGCAACTTATCAATGTACTGTCAGGTGACATGTCATTTGTAGGGACAAGGCCGGAAGTTACAAAGTATGTGAAAAAGTACAAGCCTGAATTTTATGCTACACTTTTAATGCCGGCAGGAATCACATCAGAAGCGAGTATTCGTTATAAAGATGAAAATACGCTGCTTGATGCAGCTGATGATGTGGATAAGGTTTATATCGAAAAGGTACTGCCTGCGAAGATGATGTGGAATCTTGAATCGGTAAGACGATTTAGATTTCTTCGTGAGATTCTTACGATGTTTCGGACTGTAGCTGCAGTGCTTGGAAAAGATTATAATTAAGATTTTGGGTGTAGATATGGCTAAAAAACCGATTATAGCTTTACTTACAAATAATGATGATGATGTTTATTGTTTCAGACTGGAACTGATACAGGGTATTATGAAAGCAGGATATCGTATGCTTATTTCCTGCCCTGACGGGCCTAAATTTGAAGCTATGGAAGAAGAGTACCATTTAAGAAAGGGAAAAGAATACATTTACGACAATCCGAATATAGATCGCCGTGGGACAAGCGTGTTCAATGATGCAAAACTTATGATACATTATCGTAACCTTTACAAGCGATACAAGCCGACGATAGTTCTTACCTATACAGCTAAACCGAATGTCTACGCTTCTTTAGTAGCTCATCAAATGCATATTCCTGTAATCAATAATGTTACAGGTTTAGGCTCGGTAATAAATGAGAGCGGCGCGAAGCAGAAGTTTATTATGTGGCTGTTTAAAACAGCTTATCGTGGTTCTGCTTGTATCATGTTCCAGAATAGCACAAACATGATGCTGGCAAAGAAACTGGGATGGGGCAAGGGCGACAGCAAGCTGATTCCAGGTTCCGGAGTTGCTCTTGACAGATATCCTGTTCAGGAGTATCCGGAAGGTGGTAATGGCATCGAAGGAGAACCGATAGTTTTCAATTATATCGGCAGAATCCTGCATGACAAAGGCGTAGATGACTATATTGCCGCCGCGAAGATTATTAAAAAGAAATATCCAAATACGGAATTTAATATGCTCGGTTTTATTGAACCAACCGAGAGCCACTATGAGAAGGAGCTTGCAGAGCTTGGCAAGCAAGGAATAGTACATTATCGGGGTTCACAGAAAGATGTAAAGCCTTGGATTAAGAGAGCACACTGCATCATTCACCCGAGTACATACGGTGAGGGTATGAGTAATGTGCTACTTGAAAATGCAAGCTCCGGGCGTCCGATTATCACCACAAATAATCCGGGGTGTCGGGAAACCGTTGATAATGGTCTCAGCGGATTTATTTATAATGGTGGAGACGTTAAAGCCTTGGTAAAAGCTATTGAGAAATTTATAGTCATGAAAAATGAAGAAAGAAAGCAGATGGGTCTGAAAGGACGGCAGAAGGTTGAGAAAGAGTTCAGTCGTGAAGTTGTTATAACGACTTATCTGGAGAAGATTAATGATTTATTGCCAAGAGGTTGTCCATGAAACTTGTTTTGATAAACTGCTATTTCGGTGTTCTGCCAAATTATTTTGAATTATGGCTTCAGTCGTGTGAAGCTAATCCACAAGTGGATTTTATTCTAATTACCGATGCTAAAATATCAACTTATATTCCTAAAAATATAAAAATAATCCACACTACATTTGATAAATTAGTGCGTAAGATAGATACTAAGTTTAGATTTAAAATATCAATTACATCACCATATAAGCTCACAGATTTTAAACCTGCATATGGATATATTTTTTATGATTTAATTGCTCCTTATGATTATTGGGGATACTGTGATTTAGATTTGATATTTGGGAACATCATGAAATTTATCGAAAAGCCAATGCAACAAGGATTTGACAAGATTTATAGACTTGGACATCTTACTATTTATAAAAATACAGAGAAGATGAGAAAATTGTTCAGCCAAAAGGGTGGTATGTTCTCGTATCGTGAAGTGTTTTCAAATCCTGAGTTTTACTCATTCGATGAACACGCTGGACAAATGCTAATTGCAAAAAAACAGAAAGTTAATGAATATTATCAGGAAGACATGGCAGATATATCGTGTAGGCTTAATAGACTAACTGCATCAAGACACAAAAATTACCCACTTCAAGTTTTTTATTACGAAGAAGGAGCAGTATATAGGGCATATTTGTCAGATGGAAACATAAAGACTGATGAATATGTGTACATACATATTCAAAAAAGAAAATACAATTATTCCTTTAAATACAAATCGTTTATTATCATGAGCGATAAAATAATGCCACTTAACGATCAAATGGTCTCGCTATCAATGATAAAAAAATACTCAGAGTATGTTAGCGATGAAGTAGATCGAGAACAAGTACAAAAGCATCACCTTAAAAAAATATCGGAATTTCTAAAGTGTTCTATACGAGAAAAAAGAATATGGTTACGAATTAAAGGTGCTGAGATTTGTTACTCAAAAATGAAATGAAGAAATACGTGAATCGTATCTTTAAGAGAGGTTATAATTTTAAGAATGAAAAATATAATTATTCGCGGTTATTATGGAAGAGATAACTTAGGCGATGAGTTGATGAAAGGGATATTTATAGAGAACTTTAATAAATCCTCAAACCTTCAAATTATGAATTCAGATCCCGATGGACTATTTGCAGAATATGGTATAAATACTCCTCCAGAGCTTGTTACAGGAAAAACACCGTCCTTCAAAAACGCAATTAGTAGATTCATGACAATTATGAAATCCGATTTATTTGTGTTTGGTGGCGGTACAATTCTTACTGATAAGCATGGATATTTTCATTTGGCTGAAAACGCTGTTTACTTCGTGCTGAGGCGAGTAATTGGAAAAAAAAGCTTGCTAATAAGTGTTGGTGCTACAAAGTTTAAATCCAATATAGGCAAAATACTTAGTAAAGTATTGGTTTATTCTTCAAATGGCACGCTGGTTAGAGATTATGATTCGTATATGCTACTAAAAAAAATAACTAGCAATTCAAAAAAGCTAGTTCTTTCATCTGATATGGTTTTGCTAACAACCAAACAATTTGATTTTAATTTAGCTATTGAGAGTAAAACAATTGGAATATGTATCATGCCTTATAACTGGGCAACATTTCACAAGAATGGAAATGATGCAGACCTATTGAGACGATTTGCAGAACAGATTGTATTAATCGGTCATAAAACAGGATATAAGTTTATAATTATTCCTATTCAATATGGAACGAATAGCACTACTGATTATGAGTATAGCAAACAATTATATAATATCATTAAGGATAAAGTAGATGTTGAATTTTGCGAGAGAAAGGGAATCGAAAATAAAATTTATGAACTCGGTCGATGTGAATATTTAATATCCATGAGATTACATGCGTTAATGATTTCTGCTTTAACTGGTGGTAAAGTGTTTGCGATTAACCATAACGAGAAAATCGCTTATTTTATGAAAAGATATGCCGATATTAAGCATAGTGTTACATTAAGCGAAATGCAACTAATCTCAGAAAAATTTTTGAATATGATGACAGATACAAATAGTATCAAACAATACGCGTTAAGCGCAGATTATAAGAGGGCGTGCTTTAATATATCTATAATCAATAAATATATTACGAAATAATAAATATGAGACAGATGGAGATGAAATCTTGGAGAAGAAACTTAGTGAAAATAAAAACGGACTGCCGCTTTTACTTTACTTTGCTTTAAAGCCTTTATATCTATGGAATTCGGGAATGCTTCAGCTTGCGGATCTTATATTGGTGTTCTTTTTGGCATTATGCCTTTTTAAGTCCAAAGGTACTTTTACTCTTTATAATGAGAGGTCTGACGGCATTATTAAGTATGTTTTTGTATTGATTTCATATCAGTTTATGATAAACTTCATTTGGTATATATTTATTCAAGAGTTCTCTGTGATTAAATCAAGTATGTATTATATATTCAATGCAATGGCATTTGCTTTCACAATTCTTACGGTACAGGATTGTGGAATAGATCGGGTGAAAAAAGCAATAGCCAAAGGGGCAGTTTATTCTACTATGATTACTATAATTGGTATGATTATGTATACTGGCACTTCAAGAGCAACCGGATTTTTTAATAATCCAAATCAATTAGGATATTATGCTATTATCATTTTGACTATTCTGCTGTATCTTAGAAGCTACTTGTCTAAAATTGAACGGATTATCATTTTAATAGGTGGTGTTGTTGCTACCTTTGAGTCCCTTTCCAAAGCCGCTATTATATCTTCTTTTATTCTTATATCAATTTACAGCATTATATATCAGGAAAAAAAGACTGTTTTTAGCATAATAAAGAAGTTGAGTATAATCGCTATTATAGGATTGTTGATATATTGGTTGTTATATTCTGATAGCGAATTAGTATACAACAATAGAACACTTTATCTGACACGATATAGATTGATACATATGATGGAAGAAAACGATTCAAGTCTCGGAGAAGGTCGTGGATATGATAGAGTTAAAGAATTAGGAGTCCACTTCCTTTGGGGAATGGGCGAAGGAACGTATTCACGATTTACTGTAAAGCACAATTCAGAAGTTCATTCGACATTTATTTCAATATTGGTAAGCTACGGATTAATAGGTTTTTTTGGGTATATTCGCTTTTTTGCAAAGTGCATCCGCAAACAAGAGCAGACGATTAGAAATGTTGCTCTACTGTCAGGGGTATTCTTTTATTCTCTATCACATAATGGTATTAGAAGTACCCTGTTATGGCTTCTATTGGCAGTAATGTTTATGGATGACAGAAGTGTAATCCGACAAATTGAACAACCAACGCAGGCAGACAACCAAGTCTCTGATTTTTAGGATATTTGAAAGGAGAAGTATAGTAAATAATTAACTATACGTATTATTATGAATTTTAAAGCGAAGCATTTTCTTAAAAAAAGTTCTGTGCTTTCATATATGGGGTATAAATATCGTGAATTTAAGACACATTTCCAAATGAAAAAATACTCATCCCGCCCAATTCAGAAAAATAAAATACTACTTGCTAGCGGTAGATATGGAGATAGTTTGAGTAGAATTTCTGAATATCTATATGAGGCATATCCGGCTGTTGAAATTGTCTGGGCATATAGAAATGAAGATTTAAAACATCTGGCCGAATATCCAAAGTATATTAAAACGGTATTATTTGAATCCAAGGAGTATTACAAGGAATTGTCAACAAGTGCCGTTTGGGTGTTTAATGTGCTTGTTCCCCAAGGAGTAATTAAAAGGAAAGAGCAGTTATATATTCAGGTTTGGCATGGAGATAAACCATTTAAAAGAATTGGCAACGATGCAGCTAGCAAATCAAATTATAAAAAAAAATCAGCAGGGCGACGTTTTTCAGAGCAAGAACTCTGCGATTATTTCGTAACTGGGAGTATTTTATTCATTGATATCTGGAAGAGATCTATGGGTTATTCTGGATTGACTATTAAAACAGGACTGCCTCGCAATGATGATTTTTTTAATTCGGACATTAATCTCTCGACTATTCGACAGGAAATTGGAGTTCCAGATGATAAGAAACTCTTAATCTATGCTCCTACATTTAGAGATCATATATCGGATAATGGCGTAATTGGGACTGATATTAATATATGTAGAATACTAGATGCTTTAGAAAGAAAATATCAGTGTGACTGGTTGTGCCTAAAAAGATCTCATGGTGGGACACATTTGGAACTAGATAAAACAAAAGATGATAAGCGGATTATTGATGTAAGCCAATATCGCGATATGACAAATTTAATGCTAATCTCTGATTTGCTTATCACAGATTATTCATCATGTGCAGGAGATTTTGCGTATTCAGGTAGACCAGTATTGTTGTATCAAGATGACTATGATATTTACACTTCAAAAGACCGTTCGCTTATCTTTGATATGGAGAAAACGCCATTTTATGTTGCAAAAAACATGAAAGAAATGGAACAAATAATCGGAAACCTTGATGCTGAAGCTTCAAAGCAGAACGATTTAGAAATTCTTAAATTATATCAATCATCGCAAACAAGTCATTCTACCGTGGACGTATGTGAGGTAATTATCGCTCATATGAAACAAGAAAAGTGAGAAAATATGATTATAACAGTATTAAAGCAGATTAAGAATGTTTGGAGATATATCGATAATGGTATTCGTATCAATCGATTAAAAATGCGAGGTGCTGAAATTGGTTACAATGTTGTTATTTCAAAAGGGGCAAAGATAGATAATCCCAAACATCTTAAAATTGGAGACAACGTTTATATCGGTACTGATTTTTACGCAAATTGTCTCGGCGGATTAACGATTTCCAACGGAACAATAATTAGCAATCACTGTACAATTATGACATGGAATCACAATTATAAAGATAATATAATAAGACCATATGGCCTCGAATATATATTAAAGCCTGTCATAATAAATGAGCAAGTGTGGATTGGCATAAATGTAAGTATATGCCCAGGAGTATCTATTGGAAAGCAATCTATTATCGGGATGGGAGGCTCTGCGAAAAAATCTCTGTAAAATCGAAAACTGTGATAAAAACGATATTACC
>OIYT01001478.1_pt1 | contig 16628 bp, 13 predicted proteins | sample 1588201 | NCBI WGS metagenome assembly OIYT01 (sample SAMN03283260) | human gut metagenome | biome: human-associated habitat; material: feces | host: Homo sapiens | place: USA | collected 2013
AGTCGACCCAGATACCGCCCATCGTGTAGTGGATAGCCGGGAAGATCATCATCGGATTATAGTACTTCACGCCATTGATCTCGCGTGCGACCTCACCTGGGTTGACATCGGTGATCTCCTCATACATATCAAAGAGGTTGCCGTAGCGCTGCAGGATGCGATCGATTCCGAGACGGTTGATAGACTCAGAGAAATCGAGGAAGACGGCAAGACCCGTATTGTTGACACCAAAGCCCTTGTCGCAGCGCTCCTTGGCGGCACGAGAGGCCACATCACGGGGAACGAGGTTACCGAAGGCGGGATAACGGCGCTCCAAGTAGTAGTCGCGATCCTCCTCAGGAATATCGCTACCCTTGATCTCACCCTTCTGCAACTTCTTGGCATCCTCAATGTTCTTCGGCACCCAGATACGACCGTCGTTACGCAACGACTCAGACATCAGGGTGAGCTTAGACTGCTTGTCGCCGTGGACAGGAATGCAGGTCGGGTGAATCTGCACATAGCAGGGGTTGGCAAAGTAAGCACCCTTGCGATAGCACTGTACGGCAGCGGTGCAGTTGCAACCCATGGCATTGGTGGAAAGGAAGTAGGTATTGCCATAGCCACCCGTAGCGATGACGACGGCATTGGCCGAGAAGCGCTCGAGTTTACCCGTAGTGAGATCCTTGGCAATGATACCGCGTGCGTGACCGTCAACGATGACGACGTCCTCCATCTCATAACGCGTGTAGAGCTTCACCTTGCCCTCATTGACCATACGGCTCAAAGAGCTGTACGCGCCAAGCAGGAGCTGCTGGCCAGTCTGACCCTTGGCATAGAACGTACGGCTCACCTGTGCACCACCGAAGGAACGGTTGGCCAACATGCCACCATACTCACGTGCGAAAGGCACGCCTTGAGCCACACACTGGTCGATGATGTCGTTGCTCACCTCAGCCAAACGATAAACATTGGCCTCACGAGCACGATAGTCACCACCCTTTACCGTATCGTAGAACAAACGATAGACAGAGTCGCCGTCGTTCTGATAGTTCTTTGCAGCGTTGATACCACCCTGTGCGGCGATAGAGTGAGCACGACGCGGAGAGTCCTGGATGCAGAAGTTGTACACATTAAAGCCCATCTCGCCGAGAGAGGCAGCGGCACTGGCACCAGCAAGTCCCGTTCCTACGACGATGACATCGAGCTTGAGCTTGTTCTTCGGGTTCACCAAGCGCTGGTGTGCCTTATAGTTGGTCCACTTCTCAGCGACGGGTCCCTCGGGAATTTTGGAATCTAATATCTTAGCCATAATCTTTCGTTACTTGATAAAAAGTGTTTGAATGTTGTGAATGAATAAATGAAAATTAGACGCAGAGGGGCGCAATGCCGCAAGCGAAGGTCAGCACAACAAACGCGAAGCAAAGAATGAGCAGCGTGGTATAGACGTTGCCAATGCACTTCCAACGCTCGAACCACACCTTACCATTCCAGCCCAAGGTCTGGAGAGCGCTCCAGAAACCATGGCTCAGGTGGAACCAAAGGGCAGCAAGCCATACGAGATAAAGCACCACGTACACAGGATTGGAGAATGTGTCCTGAATGTAAGCCACACCATCAGCAGGGTCTTGAGCCACAGTAATGCCAGTCAACTCGGCAAACATCATGTTGTACCAGAAGTTGAACAAGTGCAGCAACAGACCGAGGATAACGATCAAGCCGAGCACGAGCATGTTCTGGCTTGCCCACTCCACCTTCTTGGGGCGGTCGGTGACAGCATAACGGTTGTTGCCACGTGCACTCCGGTTCTGCATCGTAAGGATGAAGGCATAGATGAAGTGGATGGCGACAAGGGCTGTGAGAGCCACGGTAGCCGCTACGGCATACCAGTTGGCACCCAGGAGCTCGCAAATAGTGTTGTAAGCCTCGCCTGAGAAGAACGCAGCCACGTTCATGCACGCGTGGAACGTGAGGAATAGAACAAGCGCAATGCCCGTTACAGACATCACCACCTTTCTACCGATGGATGATTTAATTAACCACATAAACGATTGATTTTTAATTATTTGAATTATAAATTTGTATTAACTTATTCGCAGCTTTTATCCAACCGATGGCCTTCCGCATAAGCTTCATCCCCAATTCTGGGTAGGCTCCATACGGAATTTCGGTGCAAAAATACTATTTTTTAATGATTAAACAAAGTGAAAAAGGCAAAATTTCAAAGATTATCAGTACTTTTGCGGAAAAAATAGGGAAAGCAAGAATGGTTTTTGAATACGACGTCCTCGTCATCGGAGGTGGGCATGCAGGCTGCGAGGCCGCTTCTGCGGCTGCCAAGACTGGCGCCAAGACCTGTCTGATAACAATGGACATGAACAAAATCGCACAGATGAGCTGCAACCCAGCAGTCGGCGGTATCGCCAAGGGGCAAATCGTGCGCGAGATAGACGCCTTAGGCGGAGAGATGGGACACATCACCGACGCGACGGCTATACAGTTTCGGATGCTCAACCGATCCAAAGGCCCTGCCATGTGGAGTCCTCGCGCTCAATGCGACCGCGAGAAATATATCTTAGAGTGGCGCACCACTCTCGACCAAATACCGCTCCTCGACATTCTTCAAGATCAAGCAGAAGAATTACTGGTAAAAGCCTCTAAAGTATTAGGTATCAAAACTTTATGGGGAATAGAGATTCATGCCAAAGCGATTGTTGTCACAGCAGGTACCTTTCTCAACGGACTGATGCATATCGGACACAAGATGGTTGAGGGTGGCCGCATTGCTGAGCCAGCAGTTCATCATTTCTCTGAGAGCATAGCGCGTCATGGCATCCGTGTGGCGCGCATGAAGACAGGCACCCCCGTGCGCATTGACAAGCGATCTGTCCATTTCGAGGAGATGGAAGAGCAACTCGGGGAGAACGACTATCATCAGTTTTCCTACTTCGGGAAACAACGCACCCTTCCACAACTTCCTTGCTGGACCTGCGCCACCAACGCAAAGGTGCACGAGATATTGCGGCAGGGTCTGGCTGACTCTCCTTTATATAATGGACAGATCAACAGTATCGGCCCACGCTATTGTCCCTCCATCGAGACCAAGCTCGTCACATTTCCTGGCCGCGACTCTCACCCCCTCTTTTTAGAGCCAGAGGGAACGGACACCAACGAGATGTACCTAAACGGATTTTCCTCTTCCATGCCATGGGACATCCAGTTGGAAGCACTCCATCATATCCCTGCTTTACGAGATGCTAAAATATACCGACCAGGTTATGCCATAGAGTATGACTTCTTCGACCCCACTCAACTGAAACACTCTTTGGAGTCAAAGCTGATCGAAGGTCTCTTCTTTGCTGGTCAAGTCAATGGCACCACAGGATACGAGGAGGCGGCAGGACAGGGACTTGTTGCGGGCATCAATGCAGCCAATTTCTGTGCCAACAGCGAACCCTTTGTCATGAAGCGCGACGAGAGTTATATCGGAGTGCTCATAGACGACCTCACAACCAAAGGTGTGGACGAACCCTACCGGATGTTCACTTCTCGTGCCGAATACCGCATCCTGCTTCGTCAGGATGATGCCGACGCACGACTGACCGAGCAAGGCTACCACCTCGGATTAGCCAGTCGCGCCCGCTACGACTGGTGGCTGCAGAAGAAAGAGCACATCGAGCGTATTATCAATTTCTGCGAGCAAACAACAGTAAGACCCGAAGAAATTAACAACCTACTCGAAACTGTCGGCACTTCCCCACTCCGAGGCACCACACACCTCTCAGAGTTGGTGGCACGTCCACAGCTCAACTTCCAAAACCTATCCGAGAAGCTGCCTTCCTTGAAAGAAACCATTGCCTTATCGCCCAACCGAACGCAAGAAATTGCCGAGGCTGCTGAGGTCAGGATGAAATATAAAGGATATATAGAACGCGAACGCATCTTTGCAGACAAAATGCGGAGATTGGAGGACATACGCATCGCCGGACACTTCCATTATGCAGAAATGCACGATCTCAGTACCGAGTGCAGACAAAAGTTGGAGCGCATCCAGCCCGAGACGTTGGCAGAAGCAAGCCGAATCCCAGGCGTTAGTCCTAGCGACATCAACGTACTATTGGTACTCATGGGGCGATAGGATCGTTTCACGCGAAACAATTAACAAATCATCATAAAAGCAAGCAATTGATCATGAACAAACAATTACTTTTGGACAACCTACGTTGTATCCCCGACTGGCCCATTAAGGGCGTTAACTTTCGCGACGTGACGACCCTTTTCAAAGACAAGGACGCGTTGCGAGAGATTGCCGACAGCATGTATGATCTATACAAGGGCAAAGGAATTACGAAAATTGTCGGTATCGAGAGCCGTGGCTTTGTCATGTCATCCGCTGTCGCTATTCGACTGAACGCAGGTATCGTTCTTTGCCGAAAACCCGGCAAACTGCCATGTGCCACTATTCAGGAGAGCTACGCCAAAGAGTACGGCATAGACACCATCGAGATTCACGCTGATTCCATCAACGAAAAAGATGTCGTGCTACTTCACGACGACTTGTTGGCTACAGGAGGCACGATGGCTGCCGCCTGCAAGCTCGTCAAGAAGTTTCACCCAAAGAAGATTTACTGCAACTTCATCATCGATCTAAAAAGCGAATTTCCAGACGCCATCAAACAATTTGAAGAACAAGGTATCGAGGTGACTTCGCTGCTATCGTTCTAATCAAAACGACTAATTGAGTATGAGGCGCGATGTTGAGAAAAAGGCTTTCTATCTAACACCGCGCCTCCGTGACACAGTGATGAGAGTGTTCGCGTTCCACGTGAAACAAAATGGCCATAACTATTTAATTATAAGGACTTACGCATTATGACTAAAGCAGAAAATGAAGCACGCCTTCAACGTCTCAAAGCTATTGTATTGGCTATGCCAGAAAAGCCAGGCACATATCAATACTACGACAAAGAGGGAACAATCATCTACGTTGGAAAGGCCAAAAATCTCAAGCGTAGAGTATCTTCATATTTTCACAAAGAAGTGGATCGTTTCAAAACCAAAGTACTTGTTTCGAAGATTGAAGACATCACGTATTCTGTAGTCAATACGGAAGAAGATGCCTTATTGATAGAGAATCAACTTATCAAGCAGTACAAGCCAAGATATAATGTACTGCTAAAAGACGGCAAGACTTATCCAAGTATTTGCGTAACTAAGGAGCCATACCCAAGAATATTCAAAACCCGCACCATAAATAAGAAATATGGCACGTTTTATGGTCCGTATAGTCACATCGGCTCCATGTATGCCATACTCGATATTATACAAAAAATCTACAAACCACGTACTTGTCGTCTTCCGCTGAACGAAGAATCCGTGAAAAAAGGAAGATTCAAGCCCTGTCTCGAGTATCACATCAAAAAATGCGAGGGGCCATGTATCAACCGTCAAACTTACGAAGAATACCAAGAGGCAATACGTGAAGCACGTGAAATCCTGAAGGGAAACACAAGAGAAGTACAGAAAATGCTGCAGGAAGAGATGATGAAACGGGCAGAAAAGATGGAATTTGAAGAAGCAGAAGTACTCAAACAGCGATGGATTGCGCTCAACAACTTTGCAGCTAAGAGCGAAATAGTAAGCCATACGATCACAGACGTAGATGTATTTACCATTATAGACGATGAGGAAAAACACGCTGCATTCATCAATTACATCCATGTTAAGAACGGAGCTATCAACCAAAGTTTCACCTACGAATACAAGCGCAAACTGGATGAAACCGACAAAGAACTGCTCAACGAAGCTATTTTAGAAATTAGAGAGAGATTTCAGAGTAGCGCAAAAGAGATCATCGTACCTTATGAATTAGATTTTAAGATTAAAAATGCCGATTTCTTCGTACCTCAGCGCGGAGATAAGCGTCATCTATTAGAACTATCGGAGATGAATGCAAGGCAATATAAGTTTGACAGACTCAAACAGACCGAAAAACTAAATCCAGAGCAACGACAGACCAGACTGATGAAAGAGCTACAACGCCTCTTGCAGCTCGACAGAATGCCTTTCACTATAGAATGCTTCGACAATTCCAATATATCTGGAAGTGATGCCGTGGCAGGCTGTATAGTATATAAAGGTATGAAACCATCGCGTAAAGACTATCGAAAATACAACATCAAGACGGTAGAGGGACCCGACGACTATGCCTCAATGCAAGAGGTTGTGCGAAGACGCTACACGAGAATGAAGGAAGAAGGCGCTCCCCTACCCGACCTTATCATTACAGACGGTGGAAAGGGCCAAATGGAGGTTGTCAGATCGGTTATTGAGGACGAACTTCATATACACATTCCCATCGCAGGTTTGGCTAAAGACGATCGACATCGCACCAATGAACTACTATTTGGTTTTCCTCCAATGACAATCGCCGTAGATATAAAGGGCGAACTCTTCAAGATTCTAACACAAATACAAGATGAAGTACACCGATACGCCATCAGTTTTCACCGAGACAAACGCTCCAAACATCAACTTCATAGCGCACTCGATGAAATAAATGGTATCGGGCCGAAGTCAAAAGATCTGCTGCTTAGAAACTTCAAATCGGTAAAGCGCATCAGAGAAGCAACATTCGAAGAGCTAAAAGAGATCATAGGTGAGAGCAAGGCGAAATCCATTATTAATTATTGGAGCGACCAAACAGAGACAAGGTAATAAGAACATGCCTAATGATACTGTTTCTTATAGATCAAACACAAAGGAAGGAGCAAATTTGGCTGTTTAGGAAATAAAACGTATCTTTGCATTATGAGAATAGTCATACAACGTGTTACAGAAGCCAGCGTAGCGGTGAATGGAAAGACTGTCGGCGCAATAAAGAAGGGATACATGATACTTGTTGGCGTGGAAAACGCTGACACTCAAGAAGATGCCGAATGGTTAGCCCGTAAGGTTGCCTCACTTCGCGTTTTCGACGACGAAGCTGGCGTAATGAACCGTGACATTCGTCAGACAGAAGGTTCTGTACTAGCGATATCCCAATTTACGCTCTTCGCAAGTTACAAAAAGAACAATCGCCCATCATGGTTTCGCGCATCCAAACAAGCCTACTCTGAACCACTCTACAATTACTTCTGCGACCAACTGGAGCTACAACTGGGCGCAGGCAAGGTTGCACGCGGTATCTTTGGAGCAGACATGAAAGTGGCCTTGATCAACGATGGGCCTGTTACCATTATTATGGACACGAAAAACAAAGAATAGATAGCAACCTCTTCTATAATAATAGGAGACAGACGCGTCACATCTCTTCCAATTAAATTCGAAAACAATGACTATCACAGAAGCTCAACTTACAGTAGATCAATGGATTAACAAATACGGCGTACGCTATTTCTCAGAGCTAACCAACATGGCATGTCTCACAGAGGAAGTAGGCGAACTGGCACGTGTCATTGCCCGCACCTATGGCGAACAGAGCTTCAAGGCTGGCGAGAAATCCAATTTAGGAGAGGAAATGGCCGACGTACTATGGGTTCTTCTCTGCCTAGCCAACCAAACGGGTATAAATCTCGAAATCGAATTACAAAAAAGCATTGAAAAGAAAACAAAAAGGGACGCAGAGCGTCACAAAAACAATTCAAAACTGAAATAAACAAATAAACAGAAAGAATATGACTTCAATCAAAGACACTGTAAGACAGGATATAGAGCGTGCCAAAAGTATCCAGTCAGAGAACAAATGCGAGCAAGTGCTAGCACAATATAACACAGATGTGGACGATGCGGAAGTTCGCGAGGAAGTAAAGAAAATCATTGCAGAAAAAGCACATGAAAACGACACTCCAGAAGTAAAGAAATTTCTCTTGGGGAGTGTGGAACTTACCACACTACATACTACTGATTCTGACGTGAGCGTGATGCAGTTTACGGAGAATGTCAACCGGTTCGACGAGGTCTATCCCGACCTACCACACGTAGCCACCATCTGCGTCTTCCCGTGCTTTGCCGAGGTCGTCAACGACACCTTGGAGGTAGAAGGTGTAAATATAGCATGCGTCAGTGGCTCCTTCCCCTCATCACAGGCTCTCATTGAAATAAAAGTGGCCGAAACGGCACTTGCCATCAAAGACGGTGCCAACGAGATCGATATTGTCATGCCAGTAGGCAAATTCCTCACAGGTGCCTATGAAAGTATGTGCGACGACATTGCAGAACTGAAAGAGACTTGTGGACAAGCAGTTGCAATGAAAGTGATTCTGGAAACAGGTGACCTCGTGACTGCATCCAACATCAAGAAGGCCTCGATTCTTTCCATGTATGCAGGTGCCGACTACATCAAAACTTCCACTGGCAAGGAAAAAGTCTCTGCTACACCGGAGGCCGTTTATGTAATGTGTCAAGCCATCAAGGAGTACTACGATAAAACGGGCATCCAAATCGGTTTAAAGCCTGCTGGAGGCATCAATACTGTGATGGACGCCGTCATCTACTACACTATTGTCAAGGAAGTGCTTGGCGAGAAATGGCTTACCAACCAGTGGTTCCGCCTCGGAACGAGTCGCCTAGCCAACCTCTTGCTGAGCGAGATTGTAGGAGAAGAAGTGAAATTCTTCTAAAAGCTTCGTTTCAGTTGCTCCAAGTCTTCCTATAAGACTGAAAACTCTTCCGGAACATACCAGCAACGAAGTTGAAATTATAACGTCAATGGCCAAACCATCAGAAAACTTCTGGTGATTTGGCCATTGACGCTACTTTATTATCTTTAAAAGAGACTATTGTCCCTACCCTTCTCCTTTATTTAGTGCGTTCGCTGACATAGTCAAGATAAGCACGAAGGGCGGCGGCAATCTTCTCGTCGTGACAATAATCATCAAGGAACTGAAGACACAACTGGTGGTAGAAACGCATCCTACCCTCTGAATATTCTATACCACCATTGTCCTTTGCAAACGCTACAAGACGGGCTATTTCCTCCTTCGTAACAGTTCCGTCCTTCACTTTTGTTACCAATTTCCAGTGCTCAGCCTTGCCCGCTTTATGCAATGCGTATATCACGGGGAGTGTAAGTTTCCCTTCCGCCATGTCATTGCCAGTGGGCTTTCCAATATTGGCATCATCATAATAATCGAAAATATCGTCTCGAATCTGGAAAATCACTCCCAAGTTATGGCCAAACTCCTCCGCAGCAGTCACTTCATCCTCAGTAGCACCGACAGACAAAGCACCGATTCCTGCGCAAGCACTAAAGAGCGCGGCAGTCTTATTCTTGATGATCTCGTAATACACATCCTCCGACACTTCACGGTTCTGGATGTTCGAGAGCTGGAGAATCTCACCATTCGACAAGGTCTGGCCTAATTTTGCCAAATTGGTAACGATTCGCTCACGCCCACTATAAGCAATGTGAAGCAAAGCGGTAGAAAGCACATAGTCGCCTACCAGCACGGCTACACGGTTGTCAAACAGTGCGTTGGTGCTGGCTTGTCCACGACGTTCCTTTGCTTCGTCCACAACATCGTCGTGGATAAGAGATGCAGTGTGCAAAAGCTCAAGTCCTACGGCGGAATGCAGCGTTACTTGCGAGACAGCACCAAAGTTTTTGGCCATCAGCAATATCAAAATAGGACGCATCCGTTTCCCAGCGCGCTGCTTGACGTGCTCCAATGCACAGCCCAACATACCGTCGTCGTGGGTAAGACTGCTGTTGAAAAGCCCGATGAAATCGGCTAATTCGTGCGAGATAGGCTCCTTGATGAGCGATACGTAATCCATGAAAGTCCGAAATTTGATACAAAATTAAGGATTTAATCGGAGAATATCACAAAAAAATTGTACTTTTACACTTTAAAAATATCATTAGCATGACAAAACTGATTCTTCTCGACGCCTATGCGATCATCTATCGCTCTTACTATGCCCTTCTGGGCACACCACGCATCAATAGTAAGGGGCTCAACACGTCGGCCATTATGGGTTTTTGCAATACACTACATGAGGTATTGACCAAAGAGCAACCCGACTACATAGGCGTGGCCTTCGACCACGGCAAGACCTTCCGTCACGAAAAGTATCCCGCCTATAAGGCACAGAGACAAGAAACTCCCGAGGACATCAAGCGCTCTGTACCTATCATTCAAGATATCCTCGGCGCTCTACGTATTCCCGTACTACAGAAGGATGGCTTCGAAGCCGATGACGTGATAGGAACGCTTGCGCACCAAGCCGATGAAATGGGCATTTTAACCTATATGCTTACCCCCGACAAGGACTATGGTCAATTGATAGCCGATAACGTGAAGATGTACAAGCCTCGCCATGGCGGAGGCTATGATATCATCGGCAAAGAGGAAGTACAACAGAAATATGGTATAGCTACCCCCGCGCAGGTAATCGACCTGTTGGCACTAATGGGTGATAGCGCAGACAACTTTCCCGGATGTCCTGGTGTGGGCGAAAAGACTGCTGTCAAACTTATCAACCAGTTTGGCTCCGTTGCCAACCTCCTTGAGAGCACAGACCAACTGAAAGGGAAAATGAAGGAGAAGGTAATGAATGCTACCGAAGACATCAAGCTATCCTATTTCTTGGCAACCATTCGACAAGACGTTCCTATCAGTCTCGATCTCGAAGCGATGAAGTGTAAGGAGCCGGATGCGGAGACATTGGCAAAACTCTTCGACGAACTGGAGTTTAAGACTCTTACGAACAAGTTTTTGGGAAAGGCTGAAAAAACCAAGAAAAAGAGTCAAAGACAGCTTGACCTCTTTGCTGAAATTACGCACGACGGCCAAGAAGAAACAAAAAACGAGCAGTATGAAAGCATTAAAACAACGCAGCACGAATACCATCTCATTGATAATGTGGACGATGCGCTTGCTTTATATGATTTTTTACGGACAAAAGAAATTCTTTGTTTAGACACAGAGACAACCTCCGTACACCCGATGGAAGCCGAATTGGTGGGATTCAGTTTCGCCGTGAAGGAAAAAGAGGCCTGGTACATAGCTGTAAAAGACGACCGTAAAGAGGCGTTAAAAATGCTTTCGATATTCAAACCGCTATTTGAAGACGAGAAGATTCTCAAGGTGGGACAAAATATCAAGTACGACATGGAGGTGCTCCACAGCTATGGTATCACGGTGAAGGGTCGTATCTTTGACACGATGCTCGCCCACTATATCATCCAGCCAGAACTCCACCACGGCATGGACTACCTTGCAGAGGTTTATCTCCACTACCAGACCGTGCACATAGAAGAACTCATCGGACCGAAGGGAAAAGGGCAGAAAAACATGCGTGACTTACCACCAGAGGCGGTCTATGCTTACGCTTGCGAGGATGCCGATATTACCTTGCGCCTCTACCATATCCTTGAACCAAAACTAAAAGAGGTCGGCGGAGAAGATTTGTTTTGGCAAATCGAGATGCCCCTCGTTCCAGTCCTGGCCGATATGGAACAAACGGGCGTCTGTCTCGACACTGAAGCCTTAAAAGAGACCTCCCGTATCTTCAACGAACGGCTTCACCTCTATGAGACGCGCATCTACGAAGAGGCCGGTGAAACATTCAACATCGCAAGTCCCAAGCAAGTCGGTGAGATTCTTTTCGGCAAATTGCATTTGGTCGACAATCCCAAGCGGACAAAGACAGGACAGTACGTCACCTCCGAAGAAGTACTGCAATCCCTCAGTGGCAAGCATCCCATAGTGGACAACATTCTTGCCCACCGAGGTCTAAAAAAACTATTGGGCACCTATGTCGATGCGCTTCCGAAACTCATCAACCCTCGCACGGGCCGCATCCACACTTCTTTCAACCAAGCAGTGACAGCCACTGGTCGCCTCTCGTCAAGCGATCCTAACTTGCAGAACATCCCCGTCAGAGACGATGACGGCAAGGAGATTCGCAAGTGCTTTATCCCTGAAGAGGGGTGTCTGTTCTTCTCTGCCGACTACTCGCAAATAGAGCTGCGCATCATGGCCCACCTTAGTGGCGATGAAAACATGATCGAAGCGTTTCGGAGCGGACAGGATATCCACCGAGCCACAGCCGCCAAGATATGGCACGAACCGATAGAGCGTGTCGAGGACGCACAACGAAAGAAAGCCAAGCAAGCCAACTTTGGCATTATCTACGGCATCACGGCCTTCGGGCTGGCTCAACGGATGGGAATAGCCAACGGGGAGGCGCGCGACCTCATCGCCGACTATTTCAGGACCTTCCCCCGTGTCCACGCCTACATGGAACAAGCCAAGCAATTGGCACGCGAGAAGGGTTTTGCTGAGACCATCTTCCATCGTCGCCGCTACCTGCCTGATATCACATCTCGCAACAACACCGTTAGGGGATTTGCCGAGCGCAACGCTATCAACGCACCGATACAAGGAAGCGAAGCCGACATCATCAAAGTGGCAATGATCCGCATCCACCGCCGCTTCGCTGAGGAAGGCATCCGGTCGAAAATGATCCTGCAAGTACATGATGAGCTCAATTTCTCTGTCTATCCCGAAGAGAAAGCACTTGTCGAACGCATTGTCGTGGAAGAGATGGAACATGCCTATACACTCTCCGTACCCCTCGTGGCCGACGCAGGCTGGGGACGAAACTGGCTGGAAGCACACTAACCCCTGTTCAAGCCAGCCTACATCCTAAGATCAAAGGAGCAAAAACACCCAAACAACGGGTGCTACATGAATAGAAATTGACATCGCGAAATGTCAATAATGGTTCATGTTGCACCCGTTGTTTAAACTATGAATTAAGAAGGTCGACACTACTGAGAAGCCTCAGACCCACGAAACAGAAAAAGACTATCGGGTTCTCCAGCCAAAGACTAAGCAGCAAGGCCCAAAAACTGACGAACACGCCTCTTCATTTTCAATTACTAAAACAGGATTTCCATGTGGCTTTTCAGATAATAGTAAACTATTAACTACAAGTTGATGAAAGCATAAACACTTGGTGTTAAAGCATTTATACAAGAAAAAGAAATGCAACGCAGTTTTGAAAAAGTGATGAGACGGCTTGCGCACTCAGGGGTTTTATTGTAACTTTGCAACATAAATAATTCAACAACAAGTTATATCAATCGTCTATTATGAAAAAGAAGAACCTATTACTTTTCGCTGCATTGGCACTGAGTGCCTCCGCCAGCGCACAGGAAGTAGTCACGGTAACATCCACGGACGGCAAGAAGGAGTTTGACAAAGGTCAGATTACCACCTTCACCTTCGACGGCCCCGCCGTCATCTTGCACCGTAGCGGTAATCAAGAACCCGAGGAATACATGATGAGCGACATCGTGGAGATCACCTTCAGCCTGGCCACCGGCTTCGACAATGTGAAGATGGGAGAAACCAACATCACCGTGAGTGCGGAGCGCGGAACCGGCATTCTTCGTATCAATGGCACGGAACCTGGCAAGATCTACAACGTAGCCGTCTATGACGCAGCAGGCCGTATTGTCTGGAACGACAAGCAGTGGCAGGGCCAGACTATCGATCTTTCGGGCAAGCCCGCTGGCGTCTATATTCTGAACATCAACAACACAACACTTAAATTCAGAAAGTAATCTATGAAGAAATCCATACTCCTCATGTCCGCCCTTTTCTTCTGCGGCATGACTGCGCTGGCCCAGGAGCCACTTTACAAGATGAAGTTGACGCTGCAAGACGGAAGCAAGCTCGCAGCCCTTACCGACGAGATCGACTCCATGCAACTCACAACAGTGAAGGCAGCCGAGGTACACGTCACGGAGCGCTACAAGACCTCCTCCTCCATCGGCATCAATATCGAGGCCGAAGCAAGTGTGACACGCGTCCAAGCGGCCATCGTCGCTGGCAGCGAGAAGGACCCCAACATCAACTACACCGAGTATGTGCAGAAGCATAGCGTCTGTGACGCCAAGGGATCCTATACGCTGGCCTTCGACTTCCTCAAGCCGGAGAGTATCTACACCATCTATGTGCTCGCATACGACGAGAACGGTCTGCCCACGGGTCTGAAGAGCCTTACCTGCTCCACGGGTGCCGTGGCCGACGATCCCTTCACGGTCACGACGACACACGTCGGAACAACAACACTCAAGTACAACGTCACGGCCAAGGACGCTTCCGTGAAGTACTGCACTTTCGCCACAGGCTATGACTACTACCAGCGCTGGCAGCTGGAGGAAGGCACCAACGGCGACGTCATCAAGCACTTCATCAGCATGTGGTCCACCTTCGCCTCCTGGTATGGCGAGAACTGGCAGACCATGATGAAGTACGACCGCCGCGAGGGCACCTACGAGGGCGATGGCTACCACCTGATGTGGGACGCTCGCCAGGTCGTCATCACCTTCGGAATGGACGACGACGGCAACCTCGTCACGCCAATTCAGGTTGACAGCATCCACACCAACGCCCCGACACCGGTGGACATGGACATCCCCGTGACCGTCCTCTCCAACGAGTGGGGAGACCAGCAGATCAAGGCTGCCCCGACTACCAACACCCCCTATTTCATCACCATGCAGCCCGCCGCCTACGTTGACCTGTACAAGACCGACGCAGCGCTGCTCCGCGCCCTTTGCTACGAGGCCGACAACATCAACCCGACCGACCTGGCCCGTACTCGCGACGAGGACCTCAGAGATGGTCTGTGGGAGTTCCGCGTGCGCAAGGATGTCGACACCGACTACTACATCATCGCTGTCGGACTGGACGAGGGCGCACCCGCTACCCGCGCCTTCAAGACCAAGATCACGGTGCCTGGAGGAAGTTTCTAAGCCTATTGTATGTACAACAACGAAAGAAGAAAAACAATGAAAAAGATCATAGCAACTATCGCCGCCTCCGTGCTCTCTGTGGCGGCCATGGCCCAGAAACCGGGCGACGGTGTGTTGAGAATCCATACCACCGACGGCGAGGTGACGCCCATCTTCACCAAGAACATCAAGAGCATGACCTTTGAGGAGGTGACACCGCTGACCATGAACATCGATGTCGAGGAGACTGGCACAGACTACATCCTCGTCGATTTCCCCATGCCCGAGGGCTGCTCCCACTGGCTGATGTACGTCGGCGACGAGGAACTGGTTGGCGACGACCGCGACGTCCGCATCGAGATGAAGAAGCGCTACATGGAGGACTGGCGCGAGTCGAAGTACCTGCAGATCCCTGGTCTGAAGGATAACACCACCTACTACATCTACGCCCTTCTCTACGACAATGACGGAGTGCCCGCAGGTCTCAGCCGCGCCACGGCAACGACCAAGGCCAAGGCCAATGACGAGTTCTCTGTCAACGTCACGGACATCAAGTCCAATACGGCTACCGTCACCTTCACCCCGAAGGACCAGACGCAGCAGTACTACTGCTTCATCGTGTCGGACGAGACCCGCGACTTGATGATAGAGAAATATGGAAGCATCGAAGCTGCCGACCAGGCCTACTGGGACTACATAGCTGGGCAGTACGACATGGACCTCGATTTTTATTTGAACCAGACTCTGTTCCGCGGTACGAAGACCGTTGACGCCAAGGAGTTCACTGGTCAGGCCCTGCAGTCCGAGACCCTCCACTGGGCCTATTGCTATGCTGTCAACTCCTCTACGGGCGAGATTACATCTCCCGTCTATGAGCAGCGCTTCACCACGCTGGCCACGGAAGCATCAAGTAATCAGCTCACCGTCAACGTTATACAGCCGTACAAAGATGGTTGCGACGTAGAAGTCAAGACCACCAACAACGACAAGTATATCCTCGACGTGCAGAGCAAAGAGGTCTGGGAGAGAAAGCTAAGCGCCCACAACGGCGACGCCAAGAAGGCCGCAGCCGACCTGCTGAAGATTGTCTATAGCGGCGAGGCTGACGACTTCACAAGACAAGGCGACTTCACTGGCAAGCTCAACTGCGGGCAGCCTGACACCGACTGCGTGGTCATCGCCTGTGGCTATGACGGCGGCGTGACGACCGACGTGCAGGCCATCCCCTTCCATACCTTGGCAGAATAAAGGACAGCGGACGTAAGACCGCAGTCTAACAGAGATAGCCCAGCCCTTTGCGCATCACAAGCGCCAAAGAGCTGGGCTTTTTTGAAGCCAAAATTCTTTTATCACCCGAAAACTTGCCTATTTCATGAAAAGGCAGTACTTTTACACCATCATTCGACAAAGGAATCATGAGAATCATCATCATCAACGGCCCCAACCTCAACCTCTTGGGCACACGCGAACCCGACCTCTATGGGCAGGAGACGATGGACCACTGCCTCGCGTCGCTCCGAAAACGGTTTCCACAGGTGGAGATAGAATACTATCAGAGCAACCATGAGGGCGCATTGGTAGACCGGCTTCAGGAGACCGGATTCACCCACGACGGCATCATCCTCAACGCGGCAGCCTATACCCATACCAGCATTGCCCTGCTCGACACCATCCGAGCCATCAGCACACCAGTCGTAGAGGTCCATCTGAGCAACGTGGCCGCCCGCGAGGACTTTCGCCACCGCTCCATGATCGCCCCCGCTTGTGTCGGAACAATCGCGGGGTTCGGCATGGACGTCTATCGACTGGGCGTAGAAGCGCTGCTCTGTTTCACCCACCACCCCCAATCGAGCCGGTCATGACTGAACAACTGCAACGATATATAGAACAGCACAGC
>OIYT01001480.1_pt1 | contig 16596 bp, 19 predicted proteins | sample 1588201 | NCBI WGS metagenome assembly OIYT01 (sample SAMN03283260) | human gut metagenome | biome: human-associated habitat; material: feces | host: Homo sapiens | place: USA | collected 2013
CCAACGGCTGCTGCACCGACACCTCCTGCTACGGCGACCAGACCCATGCGCCCGATCTGTCGCACCTGAAAAACGGCAGCGGGGAATCGTGGGATCTCTGGAAAGCGATTGCAGCGCAGGCAGAGCACGGCGAATACGGCAAGCCGGAGGTATTTTGCAGCGACATCGACGCCACCAACTGGATGAGCGCCACCGTCGCCACTGCCAACGAGGAGATCATCCAGCACATCATCAACATCTGCAAGCGTGACCCCCGCACCGGCAAGGTCACAACCGGCGGTATCGTCACGGTCAAGGACAGCACGGAGAACTGGTATCTCTCATGGACCATCAACCGCCAGCCCCAGTTCAAATCGCAGGACAAGAACATGGTGCTGGTATGGCTGTACTCCCTGAACACCAACCGCCCCGGAAACTATGTAAAAAAAGCCATGCGGGACTGCACCGGCGAAGAGATTTGCCAGGAATGGCTCTACCACATCGGTGTACCGGAGGAGAAGATCGCCTCTCTCGCCAAGGAGGCGTGCAACACGACCACCTGCTTCATGCCGTATATCAACGCCTTTTTCCAGCCGAGAAAAGAGTCGGACCGTCCCCATGTCGTTCCTGAGGGCGCTGTCAACTTCGCCTTTATCGGACAGTTCGCCGAAACACCCCGTGACACCATCTTTACCACGGAGTACTCCATGCGGACTGGCATGGAATCCGTCTACACCCTGCTGGACATCGACCGTGGCGTGCCGGAGGTTTGGGGCAGCAAGTACGATGTGCGGGAGCTGCTGCGTGCCTGCTACTACGCCATCGACAAGAAGCCCATCACTGATGAGAAGCTGTCCTTCATAGAAAAGAATCTGCTCCGTATCGTTCTGCGAAAAGTCAAGGGAACGGATCTTGAGATCCTGCTGAAAGAGAGCGGATTGATCGAGTAACTCTTTTTTCCCGATATCGTCAAAAAGAGCCTGCTTGCGGCAATTGCACAAGCAGGCTCTTACGCTATCTTGTTATATGACAAGCAGCAGCGTACCGGCAGTCAGTAGCACCAGACCAGCACCGGAGCGCCGGTTCAGCCGTTCTTTCAGCACCAAGCCGGAAAACGCTGATGTGCCGGGTGCGAACAATTACAGTTCCTTCTTGTTGTCTGCGCCCGGTGTGGTGACGATCACCTTTTCCGGCTGAATGAGCAGTGCACCCTTGGCAGTGGCTGCCCCGTGGAACATGGTTTCTACCATCTCCCGGAACTTGTCCACAACCTCGCCCTCAGTCACATACGACGCCTTGCCCTTGATCTGGTAGCCCTCCAGACTGGCAGCATCATACACAGAAACGGCAATTCTGCCGTTATTTTTCCGCAGGTTCTTCAGCGTCGTGTCCAGAAAGACATCGCCCACTGCCAGTCTGCCGTCCTCCGTCACGAACTTAAACGCCACCGGAACCACATTCGGCTCGCCGTCTGCACAGGTCGCCAGATCCCACATACTGTTTTCCAATACGTTCAATACACTTTCTTGGAACATCATCATTCTGTACCTCCAGTTTTCAGAAATTATTCTTGCTGCTCTCGCAGTAACTTCATTATAGCCAAACCACTCGCCGGATACAAGAGATTAGTTGATTTTTGAGTAACTTATCAATTTCATAGTTACTTGAAATTCAAGAGCCGCTCTTGTATAATAGAAGCTGGAGGTGCATCCCATGTATCAGAGAAAACTGGAAAAAGACATCCGCTGTCCGCTGGAATACGGCTTAGCGATCTTCGGCGGAAAATGGAACTCCCGCATCATCTGCGTGCTGGCTGCCAAGGAGGTGCTGCGCTACAGCGAACTGCGCAAGGAGATGGGCAACATCACCGATGCAGTGCTGGCAGCTTCCCTCAAAGGACTGATGGCAAATGACATTGTTGTCCGCAAATCCTACGACGAGATTCCGCCCCGTGTGGAATACTCTCTCTCCGAAAAAGGCCGCTCCGTCGTTCCCATCCTGCAGAGCATCTGCAAGTGGTCGGGCGCATTCTACAAGGAAAATTCCGATCACCCCATGATCCAGTGCCAGAAATGCGACTATCGCTGACACCAAAAAACCGTTTCGAGATTTTATTCCATCTCCAAACGGTTTTGTCACTTTGGCAAAAACAGCGATGCAGCATCCAGCATCCGCTCCCACAGCAGCAGCTCCTGCTGGTTGTACTGTTCCAGCTCCTCTTCCCCCAATTCGTTGTATGCCTCATAGCTGAGCAGCATGGGGAATGTATCCGGCATCAAAAACTGTATCTTTCGTTCCAGCGTCATGGGAATCTCCCAATCCGGCCGGCAGTTCAAGTAATACCACTCGCTCAGCGGTGAAAGCGCAGCAAAGCAATAGTCGCAGAGCGCCATATCTACCCCCTCCTCGTCCAGATAGCTCTGCCGGAGGTGGTAGTATAATTCCAGATTGGACTGATATTGGTTGAAATTCTTGCCGTTGTCGTGGAGGATGTTATACTCCTGATATTGTAACACCGCCTTGAAATTCGGCATGAAATACGCCCGTGTCTGCATCATGCCGGTTTTCCGTGCGAGCACGGCAAAGAGCAGGTACGGTTTCACGGCTTTCAGCTGCGCATTGCCGTTCAGACAGGCAAGCAGTGCGTACAGATTCTTCCGGTACACCGGATTTCTCACACTGCCGTATAAAAATGTGTGCTGAATGGTCAGGCGGTACAGCCAGTCCGCCTCCTCGCTGCAATCCAGCAATTGCGGCTGCACCGGCTTTTTCAGGTAGGCTCGGAGATCGTGCAGCTTTTCCGCACACGCCTGCTGCTGCCGGAGGAACTCCGTCAGTTCCTGCACGCACGCCTCCTGCTGAATGCCCTTGCGGACGTTCTGCTTTTCGTCAAACGTCTCTCTATCGCTTTGCAGCAAGCCGTTGTCTGTTACCACGCAGAAATACAAATGCTGCAATTCCGGATTCTCCGGATGCTGATAGATCTGCGCCAGCAGATCCTCACAGGTTTCTGCAAGGGGCTGATACCGAATGTGATAGCGTGAGAGCAGCTTGCAGTAATTCTCCCAAAATGCACGCACACGCTTTCGTGCTTCGAAAAGTGTCAAATGATGCTGCTTCAGGAAAGCAGGCAGCGACACATACTGATCCGCCTGCTCCTCAAGATACCGATTAATCTCGTCGTCCAATATATCCACAGTGACTGCACCTCTCTGCTGTTCCTTGCACTCGTCCTTCTGCATGATTATAGCATATTTTCCTGAGAGATGCAACGGCTTCGCAAGATTTTCTCCGCTTACGAAAGCGCTTCCGTCAGCTTCACATGTGTCTGTTCCAAGCCCTCCCGCTGATAAAAGCGGTGGGCATTTTTTCGCTTCTGATTGCTGGTCACCTCGAACTGCACGCACTCGTTCCGCAGTGCCAGCGCTCTGGCCTCTCCCAGCAGCTCCGCTCCGATTCCTTTGGAGCGAACTTCATCACTGACGATCAGCTCCATGATCTCGGCGACCGTTCCGCAGTGGTGCAGCTGAAACTCCATGCGCAGATGGAGCAGCCCGACCACTTTTCCATCCACCTCCGCCACAAGCAGCACATGAGACGGCGCTTCCAGCAGGGCATTCAGTCCCGCCGAAAACGGCTCCTGCGGAAATACGGTTTCCTCCAGCGCACAGATCAGCGTATAAATCGCCGGCGCATCTGTGCCATTTGCCTGTCGAATCATTAGCTTACGCCCTCCAAAATGGCACGCACACCGCCTGGCTCTGCCAGATAGTCCCCCACATCCACGGAAACACCCTCATATCTGCCGTGGAAGTCGCTTCCGCCAGTCAGGAATAACCCGTACTCCTCCGCATACCGCCGGATGATGGTATGATCTTTGGCGTGATTGGCGTGGTGGTTCAGTTCCAGTCCGTCCAGACCCTGTTTTGCCAGTTCCGGAATGATGCAGAAATTCTGCTGCTGTCCGCTGTGCGCCAGCACAGCCAGACCGCCGGCGTCCTTGATGGCACGGAGCGCTTCCAGCGGTGAGGGATAGCGAATGTCGAAATCACAGATACCGCCGTGCTTGAACACTGTCTGATAGAATGTGCCGAACATCTCCGGCGCTTTTCCACGCTGCACCAGATCGTCCATGATGTGCTGCTTGTAGATATACTTCCCGTCGGCACGGTGCAGTCTGTCCGCATCAATGTCATAACCGTGCCGGTTCAGAATCTCAATCTGCCGGAGGGAGTTGGCGTGGCGTGCCTCCAATGTGGGATGCACCAGACGTTCCGTTACCTCCGGTCTGGCAATGCTGTATCCCAGCATGTGCACCCGAAAACCGTTCTTGTAGTCGTATGCGGAAACCTCGATTCCCGCCAGCACACGAATGCCGTCCGTCCGGGGAATCTGACTGCGCTGAGATAAGGTGTCGTGATCGGTGATGACAATGGCATCCAGTCCATTCTGCCTGGCTCTTTCGATTAGCTGCGCAATGGAAAAGCTCCCGTCAGAAACGGTAGAGTGCATATGACAATCCATTCGAATCATGCGAACGTCCCCTCCGAAATGTTGAATACACGATCACACAGCCCGTCCATGAATTCCAGATCGTGGAAAATGCCGATCATGCTGGTGCCCTCCTGTTTCAGCTTCAGCAGCATATCCTTGACCAGCACCTTGGACTTGTTGTCCAGCGATGCCGTCGGCTCGTCCAGCAGCATGAGCCGGGGACGCTTTACCATGGTGTGCGCCAGATTCAGGCGCAGGCGTTCTCCGCCGGAAAAGGTATTGGGGTAGATGTCCCACAGATTTTCCGGCAGCTGGAAATAGTCCAGCATCTCCTCCGCTTTTCTCTGGGCATCCTCTCCGTCCCAGCCGGTTTCCAGCAGCGCTTGCATGACGTGTTCCTTTGCCGTGGTGCGGGGCATCACGCTGAGGAACTGAGAGACGTAACCGATCTCATGGCTGCGCAGATACAGAATCTCCCGCTCTGCGGCGTGCGCCAGACTGATCTTTCCGTAGGCAAGGCTGTCATAGAGAATGTCACCGGAGGTGGGCAGGTAGGTGCGGTGGATGCATTTCAGAATGGTGGATTTTCCGGCGCCGGAGCGGCCGACAATGCCGATAAACTGCCCCTCCTCCAAGCTGAAATTGATGTTTTCACAGGAGTGGATCTCCCGACCGGCATGGTGCAGGTAAAAGTTCTTGCCCAGCCCCTTGATTTCCAGTATGCTCATATGGAATGCCCCCTGTATTCTACTCTGGATGTGGTCTTTCCGTCCACCAGTACGTGCGTCACAACCGGATAGCCGTCCAGAATATCCGCAATGACCAGATCTGCCTTTTTGCCCGCTTCAATAGAGCCGTAGTCATCGGCAATGCCCATGGCCTTTGCCGGATTCAGGGAAACCTTGTTCGCCATCTCCGGCAGTGTCCGCCCGTACTTATCACGCATCACAAACAGGCTGTGGAGCAGTGCCTGCGGGAAGTAGTCGGAACAGAGGATGTCCACGCTGCCGTTCTGAATCGCCTGTGCAGCGGACATATTGCCGGAGTGCGAACCGCCCAGCAGAATATTGGGTGCGCCGGCAATGGTGTAGAATCCCATGTCGTGGGCGGCCTTTGCCACCTCCTCGGTGATGGGAAACTCACTGATATCCACGCCAAGCTGCCGGTTCAGGTGCAGCTTTTCCAAAGTGTCATCATCGTGGGATGCCACGGTGATATGATTCTGGTGCGCCAGATCCGCCAGCTCCTGAAGCTGCGCAAACGACAGCACTTTCTTGTTCCTGTGGTGTTCCAGCACCTCCTCGAACGTCTTTCCCTCGTTCTCCATGCCGTGGTACTTGTCCACCGTTTCCCGATAGATCTCCAGATTCCGATACTGTCCCTGCCCCGGCGTGTGATCCATAAAAGAAATCTCATGGATCAGATTTCGTGCGATCATGTCCCTGGCAATGTCAAACGCATCCACGTTGTCGATCTCCAGCCGCAGGTGAAAACGGTGGTGAATCAGGTGGCTGCGGTTCTGGATGTCGGCGATCAGCTCCGCCATTTCCAGCACGCTCTCCTTGGTGCGAAGCGGACTCTTTCCCAGCAGTTCATCGCTATAGAGGGAGAACGAATGATAGATGGTCGTAATGCCCAGCTGCAGCAGTTCCTTTTCGCACTCTTTCAGCGCCAGCTCAAAGGGAAACTTTGCCGTGGGCCGGGGAAAGACGAACTGCTCGATCTTGTCCGAGTGCACATCGATCATGCCCGGCAGGATGTATCTGCCGTGGGCATTGATGACCTTTTCCGGCACGCCGTCAAAGTCGCCGATTGCAGCAATGCGATCCTGCTCCAGCCAGAGTGTCTTTCCCTCGATTACCCCATCGGGTGTCACGATCTTTCCGTTTTGAATTGCAATCATGTTCCCATGCTCCTCCTATTATAGCAAAGAATGTACCAGCTGCTGCGTGTAGGCGTGCTGGGGATCTTCCAGAATCTGATCCGTCAGACCGCTCTCAATGATCTTTCCGTCCAGCATTACCACAGTGCGGTCTGCCAGCATCCGGATGACTGCCAGATCATGGGACACCAGCAGAATGGAAATGCCGTACTGGGCTTTGATCCGCCGGATCAGATCCAGCACCTTTGCCTGCACAGATAAATCCAGTCCGGTGGTCACCTCGTCCAGCAGGAGAATCGAGGGATTGTTCGCCAGCGCCTTGGAAATCTGCACACGCTGCTGCATGCCGCCGGAGAAGTTCTTCGGTGCCTCCCCCATGCGGGAGGTCAGAATCTCCACCGCTTTCAGCAGTTCCCTGGCACGTTCTGTCATATGACCGGCGCTGCGGTCGCCGGCTGCAATCAGCTTTTCCGCAATGTTCGATGCCGCAGAATACTGCATCCGCAGACCACGCACCGGATTCTGGTACACCATGCCCATGATGCAGTTTTTGATGTGCCGCTGTTCGGCAGCGCTGGCGTTCCAGATGCTCTCTTCGCCGCCCTTGTAGTCCTGCAAATAGGCTGCGCCAGAGGTGGGGGTCACGTCAAAATACAGGCTCTGCATCAATGTGGACTTTCCGGAACCGCTCTCGCCCACGATACCCAGCACCTCGCCGGGGTATACCTCCACCGAAACGTCATTGGCTGCCCAGACCGTTCCGCAAACGGTGCAGCGGTTCTTCTCCAGATGGCTCTGGCAGTGAGGGCAGCCCGCTCCATAGCGCACAGTCAGGTGCTGCACTTGCAGCACCGGTTTTTCCTCAAGCCTCACGGGAACGCACCTCCTTGCAGTAAGCGGTATCCGAGCACTGGTAGAACTTCTCCCCAGTTTCCGCATCAAACATCTCGTCCAGATAAGTATTGGTACTGCCGCAGAGCCGGCATTTCTTTCCGCTGAAATTCTCCCGCTCAAAGGGCACGTCATCAAATGCCAGAGATACCACTTCGGTGTGCGGCGGAATGGCGTAGATCTTCTTCTCCCGTCCGGCGCCGAACAGATACAGACACTCCGACTGGTGCAGCTTGGGATTGTCAAACTTCGGAATGGGACTGGGATTCATGATATAGCGGTCTTCTACGGTGCAGGGGTACTCTGTGGGAATGGTCACCTTGCCGTACTTGACAATGCTCTCGTACAATTGCAGCCAAATGGGCGCATAATCCTTTTCCGCATGCATTTTCTTGGTGACCTCTTCTTTCGGCTCCACAATACGCAGCGGTTCTGGAATGGGCACCTGCAGCACAAGAATCTGGTCATTGCGCAGCGGCACCTCCGGAATCCGGTGGCGGGACTGGATCAGCGTTGCCGCACGGGTATCTGTGGTTGTGGGGACATCCGTACACAGCCCCACAAACTTCTTGATGTTCACCGCATTCACGCTGTCATCGCTGCCCTGATCGATGACTTTTAAGGTGTCTGACGGACCGATCAGGGAGAGTGTCAGCTGGATGCCGCCGGTTCCCCAGCCTCGTCCAATGGGAAGCTCTCTGGAACCAAAGGGCACCTGATAGCCGGGGATGGCAACTGCTTTCAAAACGCAGCGCCGAATCTCCCGCTTAGACCCCTCGTCCAGAAAAGCGTAGTTATAATGTTCAGTCCGCTCCATGTTCCTGTTTCCTCCGTGTCTTTCTCACTGCATCCAGTTTCGACTGGAATGTGACATAATGCGGCAGCTTCAAGTGGGAGAGAAAGCCGTTCATTTCCAGACAATCGCCATGCATCAGCACGAACTCCTGATCCTGCGCCGCATAGTCGCCGCCCTGTTCCAGCTCCCGGTCAATCACTGCCATGGCAATCGCCTTGTTCTCGTTTCTGCCGAATACGGCACCGTAGCCGCTTGCCAGCTTCAACTGTTCCTGATCGCTGGCGGAGTGGAATGTTTCCACCTCGGTCAGCAGGATCTCGCCCAGCGAAATGGTTTCACCCTCCATTCCGGGATACGCCACTTCCAGTTCCACATAACCGCTGCGCAGCTCGCCCACCGTGGGGTGCACCTGTCCAAAGCCACGCAGAACAGAATACGCCAGTCCAGAGAGAAAGCCGGTGTCCGCACGGGTCATGGTCTGAAGGCGTGCGCTCCGGGGTGCCGGAAATTCCAGCAGGTTTTCCGTCACATCGTAGGGCGGTGTGTTGTCCTCCGGATAGGTGTCCATCAGTCCCTCTTCTTTCAGCATGTCCGAAACACGGCTGTATGCCCGCTGTGCCACGGGATTCTGTTCGCTGAGGATGCGCTGGAACAGCTGATGCAGTTCGGAGGCATTCTCCTGTTCCCGCTCGAAGTGGATCAGGCGGTGAGTATAGTCATAAGTCGCACCCAGCATCTGACCGCCGGGGATGTCCTTAAACGCCGCTGAGATTCTGCGCACCACACGCATGGAATCCGTATTTACCACATTGGTATAGTGGCTGCGCTTCAGTGTGGAACGATAAGCTCGGAGCAGAAAAACTGCCTCCTCCGTCGAGCCCTCGCACTGCTTGAGTGCCAGCGCTGCGTACTGCTTGGCATACAAGCCGGACTCACTCATCACCTTGTCCACCAGAAGCCCGAATTTCCCGGCAATCGCCTCCAGCTCCAAATCCTTTTCCGTTCCGCTGCGATAGTAGTCCAGCAGCTGAATGCTGGCAGCGATCGCCTCTTCGCCGCCGGAAACTGCTACATATGCCACTGGGAATCCCTCCTTCTCACCAATCTGGGAATGCAGGTCACGTCACCGCTGTCGGTCACAAAAATCAAATCCACGCCCATGGGATACTCATACGTCTGCTGTTCCCGCAGTTCCAGCGCCTGCCGAACCACGCCGGAACAGGAGTACGCTGTTTCGCCGGCAATGCCCGGCCCGAAAAGCGGAAGCGTTTCCGTTTTTTCACCGCTGTCACGAATCAGCAGCGTTGCGCTCTTATGCGGGTCGATCAGCGTACCGCACTTTGCCTGTGCAAAGATCTCCGGCAGCTGCCGGACATCGGTCACAAAGAGATAGTCGGCATCGGAAACCGCTGCCTCCGGCGAGAGGCTCACCAGCTGGAGATCTTTCCGAAGCGCCTCGTTTCCGCATGGCGAAAATGTCACCTCATTGTCCAGCAGCGTCATTCCCAGCGCCAGAAACGCACGGTATTCGCCGAACAGCTTTTCCATTTGCGCTGCCACGGAAACCGTTCGGGCGGGATTGGACATGGCTTCCAGAAGCTTCCGGAATACAGCCTGTGTATCCAATACTTCGTCAAACTGATGGAGTGTTTTCATTGTGCCGCCTCCGAATCCATGGAGTGGAAATCCACCTTGGTTTTCTGGAACATGGCGTTTTCCTGCGCAATTCTGCGCTGCTGTGCCTGCTCCCATTCCAGCAGGAGGTCGTTGCGGGCAAACACGCCCCGATTCTCTGCTGCATCGATCACTGCCATATACAAAGTCTTTTCAAAGTCGTCGCCCATGGTGACTGCCGTCCCCACAGTGCCCTCCAATGTGACAACAGCTTCCGTGATGATGGCTTCGCCCAGATAAAACAGGCTCTTTTTCACCGGCTCCCGCATCCGAATCATTGTCAGAGATTTTTCCGGTTTCTTGACGATCGTCACCGAATACTGCTGCTGCAGTTCCCGCCCCAGACGGATCACATCGCTGCGCTCCGCTCTGGACAGAATCTGGAACAGTCGCTTTTTTTCCATGATATTTCCTCCAGTTATTTTACAGTTGCTTTGATTTTGGTGGAACAGAATTCCAGAATGACTACGGCGATTACCACCACATAAGTCAGGAAGCCCATTTCGTGCAGGTTGAAGTAGAAGCTGCCCGCCATGAACAGCTGGAATCCGATGCCACCTGCACCGGCAGCTGCGCCCATTGCCACCGCATTGGTGAAGTTGATCTCGAACCGCATGAATGTCCATGCGACCATGCGGCTGATGGCAGACGGCACAATTGCCTGAAATACGATCTGCCAGAAGCCTGCACCGCTGGCACGGAGCGCCTCCAGCGTGCCGGAATCCACCTCTTCCATGGATTCGGCGTAGACCTTTGTCAGGTACGCAAAGCTATGAAAGGTCAGCCCGATGACAGCTGCCACGCTGCCCAGTCCGGCAGACACGGCAAAGATCAGCACCCACAGCACCGTCGGCACTGCACGCACCAGTGCGACAATGCTTTTTATCACATCGGCAAGACGTGCCGGCGCCAGATTCCGGGCGCAGAGCAGTGCACAGAAAAACGCCAGCACAGCGCCGAAAATCGTGGACAAAATCCCCAGACAAAAGGTGACCAGAAGCTGGTACAGCACATTCTGAATGGTGTCGGTGGAGAGCTTCGGTTCCAGAAAGACGGTCTTCATGTTGTGCAGCGTCGCTGCGGCCGCCTCGCCCAGCTGGATTTCCTTGTAGTCAAAAGACCAGAATGCATAGACGGTCAGAAACAGCAGCACTCCCACCAGAATCTTCAGGACGACTGCACTTCGGTTGACTACCCCGACCTTGATTTTTCCGTTTCTGCTCCGCCTGGCGTGAGTCTGTGCTGCACGCTGCGGCAGCAGCACTGCGGAATTTTCCATTATAAAATCACCTTTCTTATCTGATTGGAAATCGTTTCAATGACAATTACCGTCACGATAATCAGCAGCACCACAAGGCTCGCCGAGCTGAAATCCAGTCGCTTATAATACATATCGAACAGATAGCCGATTCCCGTCGCCGTCAAAATTCCGATGAGCGTGGAGCTGCGGATGTTGGTTTCGATCATATACAGCACCCATGTGACGATTCCCGGAATCACTGAGGGAATGATGCCCTGAAATACGGTCTGGGCAAAGTTTGCGCCAGATGCCCGCAGGGCTTCGATGCACGAGGCGCTTGCCTCGTCAATGGTTTCGATAAAAGCACGGGTCAGCATCCCGAACGTGGTGAAAAACAGGGCGAAGAAGCCGGTCAGGATATTCTGTCCAAAGGAGAACATCAGCAGCATTGCCCAGACCACATCGGGGACATTGCGGAAAAACGCTGCGATCATACGCACAATGCGGTTGACAACGCCGTGGAATCCCGTGGCGCCGGAGCCAAAGAGACTGGCAAAAAACGCAAAGACAGCAGCAATAACAGTGACCGCCACAGAGAGCAGCACGGTTTCCAGCAGCTTGTCCAGAATTTTCGGAAAGCGGCGAATCGCCAGCTCATCCGGAATCAGATTCTCCCCGATCCAGACAAACGCCTTGGGAAACGACAGAACACCCTCGGTCAAATGAAATTTTGTGATGGCGGAGGCAAAAAAGTAGATGCCAACCACTGCCGCAATGAGCAGCGTGTAGGTGAGCTTGCGCCTGCGAAATACAGCTTGAATTTGTGCGTTCATACGGCCTCTCCCTGCATATCCAGCATGAGATCCTGGGCATTGGACTGGTAGATCTCGTGAATTTTCTCCTGCGTCAGTTCCGACGGCGCACCGTCAAAGACGACCTTTCCGGAAGCAATTCCCAAAATCCGATGGGAATACTTCATGGCAACATCCACCTGATGCAGATTGACAATACAGGTGATCTTCCGTGTCTGGTTGATCTGTGCCAGATGATCCATAATGGTCTTGGACGCCTTGGGATCCAGCGAGGCAATGGGTTCATCGCACAAAATCAGCTTCGGCTCCTGCATGATTGCCCGTGCGATTCCCACACGCTGCTTCTGTCCGCCGGAGAGGGCATCACAGCGCTTGTACGCCTGTTCTGCAAGTCCAAGCTCGCTGAGAATGGCAAACGCTTTCTCTTTCTCCGCCTCGGTATAATGCCCGATCATGCCGGCAAAAGCGGACTTCTGTCCCAGCCGTCCATGCAGCACATTTTCCATCACACTCAAACGGTCCACCAAATTGTAGTGCTGAAAAATCATCCCCGTTTTGGTGCGCACCCTGCGCAGCTGGCTCTTGCCAAGCTGCATGACATCGGCGCCGTCGTAGATGATCTTTCCCTCTGTGGCGTCGATAAGCCGGTTGATACAGCGGAGAATGGTGGATTTTCCGGCACCGGACGGGCCGATGATGGAGAGGAACTCCCCCTCCTCCACAGAAAAACTCAGATCGTCCAGCGCCTTGGTGGTATTGTGATAGACCTTGCTGACGTGCTGAAATTCTAAAATCGGCATGAAACTTACTCCTTAAGACTGCATGTTGCGAATCGGATCATACCATGCATCGTCCACGGTCAGGAAGCACATTGCATCCGACTTTTTCTCGTAAAGTCCCTGCTCGCCGGCATCCTTGGCATAGAAAATCAGGGAGTCGTTGGAAACTTCATCTGAAGTGAACAGATCCTGAATTGCTTTCACATCCTCCGAACTCAGAGTGTCACCGTTATAGGCAAACGGACCGTTCAGAACCGGTGTGGACTGGATGACGGTATACTTTTCTCCCTGAACCGTGTCAAAGGGTGCTGAGGCATCTGCGTTGATGGTGTAAACGCTGCCTGTTTCGTTGGCTGTGCCGTCTGTGCAGGTGGCGTAGGGTGCCAGCTCCAGATCGCAGAACGCCGACACATCGGACTTTCCGGAGAGCAGGTTGAAAGCAGAACCCTGATGAGAACCGCCGAACAGCACCTCCGAGAAAAAGGCATTGCTGCCGCCCTCCAGCAGATCGTCCACAATCAGGTTATCGTCCGCAAAGTGGGAGATAATGGTATTGGTGGGAACTTTGAAGCCGGAAGTAGAACTGTTCGAAACAAAGGACATCTTCTTGCCCTTGATGTTGTCAATGGAATAGGAGTCGCCGCTCTTGTAGTCCGCAGCGTCTGCCTCACGAACGGCAAAGAAGCTGTAGTACAGTGCGTCATCCAAAGTACCGGATTCGCCGGACTGTACAAAGAGCGGGTTCACAGCATCGTTGGCTGCCTTTGCCTGACAGTAGCCCTCACCGCCCATACAGCAGCCGATCTGCGCCGTACCGTTGGAAAGGGACTCAATTGCGATGGCGTAGTCTGTGGTCAGCTTCTGCTCCACCTTTTTTCCGGTTGCCTTTTCGATCAGCTTTCCGACTTCGTCTCTCGCTGCCTGATAGTCCTCTGCGGACTCATTGGGATACCAAACCAGTGTGATGGTATCCGAAGCGCTACCGGCACTCTTTGCAGAAGAAGCTGCTGTATCGCTGCTTCCCGCAGAAGTGCTGTTTTCCGTGGAACTGCTGCATCCTGTTGCAGCACTGCAAAGCATTGCAAACGCCAAAAGTACCGCACCCATTCTCTTTGTTCTCATTTGAAAAAACTCCTTTTTCATCAATCTCAGAAATCCAAATCCTCTTCGTAATTTCTTTTCTTATTATATCGTTTCTCCGTAAAGCGCACTAGCACCGCTCTGTGAAACTCTGCGAAATCAATCCGCTGTATTTTTCGTGTTCTGTAAACAAACCGGCACATTTCCGGACAAGTTCTCTCCCTGCGTTAACAGCGGGTAAGAAACACCATCTCTGCTTCACAGAGCAGTGCCAATAAAAAAACGCACTCCTGCAAAATCTGCAAAAGTGCGTTCGATGATATAAAAATTGAATGATCTATATGAGAAAATTAGCCCCAGACTTCCTCGGCAATTTCCTTTACCAGTGCAAGCTTTGCCCACTGCTCTGCCTCTGTCAGCTTATTTCCGACTTCGCAGGATGCGAATCCGCACTGCGGGCTGAGGCACAGACGCTCCAGCGGGATGTACTTTGCAGCCTCGTGAATCCGGTTGATCACAGTCTGCTTGTCCTCCAGCTCCGGCTTCTTGGAAGTGATCAGTCCCAGCACAACCTTCTTATTGGGCGAAACCTTTGCGAGGGGTTCGAAACCGCCGCTTCTCTCATCATCGTATTCCAGAAGCAGTGCGTCCACGTTTTCCTGTGCGAACACATAATCTGCAACCGAATCATACGGGCCGCTGGTGAAGAACGTGGAATGATAGTTGCCACGGCAGATGTGCGAGGTGATTACCATGTCTGCCGGCTTGTTCTCCAGTGCCAGATTGTTCACAGCGAGAAGCTGCTTCTTCACGTCCTCCAGATCAATGCCCAGAGACTGATACCGCTGCTTTGCAGCATCTCCCACGATTGCGCCCCAGGTGCAGTCATCCAGCTGCAGGTTTCTGCATCCTGCCTCATAGAACTGGCGGATTACCTCCTGATAAGCGATACCGATATCATGGATCAGTTCCTCATCAGTGGGGTAGATCTCTCTGGTTCCCTGAAAATTCTTGGGAACGATCATCTGCTGGAACATCTGCGCCGGTGCGGGGATGGTGTACTTTGCAACCGTTTCCTCGTCCTCAAACTGCTTCAGGAACTTGAAGTAGGTGACAAACGGATGGGGAACTGCCTTGACCTTTCCGGTCAGATAAGTGTCCTCCAGCGCTGCCAGCTCTCCGTGAAACTGCACACCGGAACCGGTCTGCTCGTGGCCAACGCCTGCAAAGCCCCACATAAAGTCCAGATGCCAGTATTCCCGGCGATACTCTCCGTCTGTGATGATGTGGTAACCGGCTTTCTTCTGCTTGGCAACCAGCGCACGAATTGCGTCATCTTCTACAGCGGTGAGCTGTTCTCTGGTGATTTTTCCGGCATGATAGTCTTTTCTTGCCTGCTTCAGGTTCTCCGGACGCAGGAAACTTCCGACGAAATCATAGCGGTACGGCGACGTGATCTTCTGCATGATACTTCCCTCTTTCTGATGATCTGAATCCATCTTGATATAATATTTAGAATAACAGAAAAAACGCCCTTTGTAAAATACTTTTTCTTATCGGTTCGCCATAGCCGCAGGCTATATCCAAAAGCTCAGATGCTTTCCTCCATACCGCCGGCGTAGTCAAAAATACACTTCTTTTCGATGTGCGCCCCGTATTCCTGTTTCCACTGCTGGTGCAGCTGGCTCTGATCCCAGCCGGAGAGCGCCTCGCCGTCCATCTCCAAAACGATCATAAGATCATACCGATTGTCCCGCGGTGTGATGTTCTCCCGAATCTCCACACGGTGCACGCCGGCAATTTCCGCTGCCTTGGCGTACAGGGCACGAACTGCCTGTGCGGTGGACTGCTTTTCCACATCGGGATTCCATTTCACCAGAATATAGTGCAGCATTTTATGTTCCTCCGTTCTCATTTCGTTCCAGTGCATCCAGCACCTTATGATATACCACCTGATTGGGATAGCGTTTGTAATCGGCAAAAACCGAAATTCCCGTATGATAAAAATATTCCAGAATCGCAGCTGCACATCCGGCACTGCGGCTCTGCCCGTACTCGCACTGACAGAGGATGTCCATTCCCTGTGCGTGCGCCGTCAGAATGAATTTTGCCAGATCATCCGCCTCCGGAAAATACGCCTTGTAAGAAACGCCACGCCGTTCCAGAACATCCAGATCCAGATCATCCAGTTCACAATAGAACACGTGATCGCACACCCTGCTGTAATCCATATGGGTATACGCCTTGTCGATTTGCCTGGCGGCAGGGTCATAAAAGCTGATAACGGCAGTGTTTCTCGGGAATGTTCCGGCAGCGATGATTGCTTCGCTCTCCCTGCGGGAGGCAATCTGCACCTGCATGGGATGCAGCTCCGCTGTTTCCGTTAAGGCCGTCTGAAAAAAGGACGGCAGCGGAAGCGTTGCACCGGAGTGTTTGCCGTCCGGCACAATTTGAAGTGCAGCGTGGTTCAGCAGCCGTTTGGTAAACGCATGGTCGCCGATCACCTCGTCCGCTCCCCCGATGATGCAGTGTACCAGACTGCTGTTCCACGCTGCAAGCCGTCCGAACAGCGCCATCAGCGGCTGGATCGGCTGGGGATAGCCGATCCTTGGCAGAACGTCAAAGGGCAGCAGGCATGGATTCACCAGCATTGCAGGCAGACGAAATTCCGTGCAGAGCAGTGCCGCAAAGAATCCGCCGAAGCTCGTTCCCGCCAGAGCATCGACTTCTCCCTCTTTCACAATGTTCCGCAGTGTTTCCAGCGTTTGCACCGGTGATTCTGCCGCATAGTCCAGCTGCGGCGAGATCACATGACAGTCCAGCGAGCGCAATGCGGTATAGGCACTGTTGTGTGCACTTCCGCCGTAGCCGTGAATGTTTAAAATCGTTCTCATGGGTTTTCCTTTCCAAACGGTTTAGAGCTTGTGTTCATAGGAAATATATGCGGATTTTCGAGCAAATTTTTTTGC
>OIYT01001482.1_pt1 | contig 16563 bp, 11 predicted proteins | sample 1588201 | NCBI WGS metagenome assembly OIYT01 (sample SAMN03283260) | human gut metagenome | biome: human-associated habitat; material: feces | host: Homo sapiens | place: USA | collected 2013
CGCAGATGGGATACCAGCAGCCACAGGGTCAGCCGCAGATGGGATATCAGCAGCCGATGGGCCAGCCGGTACAGCCGCAGATGGGATACCAGCAGCCACAGGGTCAGCCGCAGATGGGATATCAGCAGCCACAGGGCGGTTATTATCAGCCTAGAAGCAACGGCGCAAATATGTTTGGCGCAGGGGTAAACGGATATCTTGGATATCTGAAGTCCGATGTGATGAATATTGCGAAGATTGTTGGAGCATTTTTGATGTTCCTTGCAACCTTGATTCCATGGGCACATGCAAAGGCTTATGGAACAACAGAGAGCTGGAATTTGTTCAAGGCAGGTGGATTTAACCGCGTAATAGGAATCTTGTTATTGTTAATTTCACTTGTGTTGATTGCATGGGAGATTGCAGATTATATTCCGGTTGCGCAGGTTGCAAATGTGAAGGCAAAGCTGCAGGCAATTCCGTTCTTCGAGATTATTCTGCTTGGCGTTGCATTCATATTTATCGTGATTGCAACAGTCCGTTACGGATATGCACATGACAGCGGTACAACAGTGAATTTTGTAGAGCTCAAAGACTGGGGTATCAAGGTTGGGATCTCCGCCGGATGTATCTTTGCTTATCTTGGTGTCATCGCAGCAGCGGCTCCAAGAGTATTAGATAAGCTTGGAATTAAGATCGGAAATAAGTAATACATAGATTTTTACGAATGGCTGTCGGGCCGGTATGGTTCGGCAGCCATCGTTGTATTCGTCCATAGATATCCTATATATGTAGGCTGTTATATAGGGAAATGTTGTATATGGGTATCGCGAAATAAGAGAAGGCAGGGTGATAATGTATGGTTTGTAAGAATTGTGGAACAGAGATTCCGGAGGGGGCGCTCTACTGTGAGTCCTGCGGTGCACCGCTCGAAGAACCGGTTGTGCTGAAGGTGTCGAAGGAGGATATCAAGCGCGCGGAGAAAGAAGAAAAGACGAAAGCAAAGGAACGGGCGAAGGCAGCGGCTCTTGCCGCACGGAAAGAACCGTCGAAGCCGGAACCGAAGCAAATCCATAAGAAACCGGCAGATCCGAACAAGAAGATCGATATCGTCGGGTATGTAAAGTCCATAGGGACAGATCTTAATACCATGCTTGCATTTATCGGTGCGATCATACTGTATCTGGCTCCATTCATGAACTGGATCTATGAGAAGGTGTTCGACGTGAAGCGGAAGGCGAGTCTGTTCGAGATGGGTATGAAGAGTTCCATGGTAGAAGAAGATGGAAGCATACTTGCGATGGGCGCCACGATTTTGATGATACTTGGAATTGTTGCGATTCTGGTTGGTGTCTGGATGCTGCTTCTGTCCGGTGCAGATTATATTGCGCCGCTCCGGAGATTTGCCGGGAATCCGATCATGCGGTTTGCACCGGTTGTAGTTATGATTCTGATATTTGTGGTTATCATGAAGAATCGGGATTATGTTCAGTCCCTGCGAGTGCTTGAAAACAATGTCCGGTTGTCGAAGGATCTTGGCTCCTCTTCGAATTACGGAGCCGGAAGAGGTGTTGGACCGCTTCTTTATATCTGTGGACTTGTGATATATACGTTAGGAACGATCGGTGATTTTCTTGCACATAGACAGAGAGAAGAATAGCAGATGGATAGTCAGAATAACAGCAATTATAACAATTACAACAATTATAATAACAACTATAACACCCCTGTAGATTATAGCGGCTATGCAGGTGGGAATAACATTCCTGTGAATTACAACGGCTATGCCAGCGGGGATTGCAGAGGGCAGACACCGAGCCGTATTACAGCAAGCATGATTCTCGGACTTTTCTCGGCAATCCTGCTTGGGATAAGTATGTTTGTTCCGGCGATGGATTTCTCGAAGTTCCATGAGAGTGTACAGATCCGTTACAGCTTCATGAAGATCTGTGAGAATGTTGGATTGATCTCCGATGTGTGGCGCGGAATCCCGATTGGGATTCTGATTGCGGCAGCACTTATGCTGGTGCTCTCCTTCGTCCGGATACCGCCTCTTAAGGCGATACCCTGCGTAATCGTTGTATGTCTGATAATCTTAGCAATTGCGGATTTTGGAAATGTACTGGAGTTTGCCAGGGAACTGATCGCACGGTTCGTGAGTATCAAGGTCTCTGAGGATCCGATTGGCGCAGGAACCGTACTGAGCAGCTTCGGGGCGGGATTCTATCTGCTTGCAGCCGGGCTTGTATGCGGTATTGTAAGCTGTTTTGTATCGAACAGATCAGAATAATTATTTGTCGGTGATACCGTCGATTTCCTCCTTGCAGTGTTTACCATCTGCAAGGAGTTTTTTTAATGTTTCCGCATCATCGTTTTCCATGGCAGTTTTATATTCCTGCAAAGCGGTGATGAAATAGTCTAATTCTTTGAGCAGATGCTTTTTATTTTCCAGGAACAGCTCCGTCCACATCGTCTCATTCAACCATGCGACACGGGTCAGATCCTTGTAACTTCCGGCAGAGAAACCATCATGATTTCTGGCAGTCGGACTTTTCACGTACGCGTTGGATACAACATGCGCCATCTGCGATGTGAACGCGATCATGGCGTCGTGCCGGTCTGCATCGCAGATCGTGAATTTGCCGAAATGAATCGGCGAGAGCAGCTTCTTCGCACGGTCAATCGTCTTCGTATCGTTCAGGTCTTCCGGTACAAGTACCATGGAAGCACCGTTGTACATGGTCTTCGTGCTGTAAGCATAACCAGAAAAATGCCGTCCTGCCATTGGGTGACCGCCTACGAAGGTAAAGCCATACTGTCTGGCAATCGGAAAACATTTCTCACAGATCAGCTCCTTCGTTCCGCAGCAGTCAATAACCATGGCGTCCTTCCGGATATGAGACGCCATCTGCGTCAGATAATCGATGCAAAGCTGCGGATACAGACAGAGCAGAATCAGATCGCAGTCTTTGATATTACCTTCGTTTAATTCACCATCGATGGCTTTATCATTATATGCAGCCTGGATTACCTCCTTGCTGCGGTTGTAGGCGAGAACCTTGTGCTCGTCATTATCGCTGTATGCTTTTGCAAATGAACCTCCGATTAATCCAAGTCCAACAATTCCGATTGTCATAATGTGCCTCCCTTTATTCGATCTGTCACAAAAAGTGTTGTAAATAATCATTTGTCATAAACTATATGCAGTATAACGCTTTAACGCAATAAAGTAAAGGCTGTTTTAAATTTTTCTGCTGCATTTCAGGCTGCGAAGCTTCATATAATAGAAAGAATGAAGAAGAGGAAATCCGATGAAACTTTTTCCTTATATAATGCTGATCACAATCTGTGCCATCATTGTTCCGTGCCTCGTAACATTTTGTATGAACGGCAGGCAGGCGGATCCGAATCCGGAGATCGAGCAGCTGTCGACGGGGCGGGATGTGCTCGTACAGACGAAAACAGGAAATGAATTAGTTGATGTGGAGGTCTATGTGGCTCATATTATGCCGGGAATCGTGGATGCGAGTGCCGACGATTCCTATCTGCAGGCGCAGGCGGTAGCTCTCCGGACGAAGGTCTACTATGCGATGGGAGATGCAACGGTCATACAGGCATCCGATCTGGAATTCCGGTATTTTACAGAAGAGGATTATATCGCAAAATGGGGCAGGGATAACTACAGATCCGTTAAAGCGCGCTATGAGCGTGCGGTAACTGCTACCTGTGGGAAAATTATAGAGACACAGGAAGGAAATGGCGATACAGGGCAAACGTGATATAGTATGTCAGAGATATTATTTCGCCTGGGATGAAAATAATTGAATAAAAGGAAAATATTGTGTCCATACTAGCATTAGCAAACCAAAAGGAGGCATAACAAGTATGGACCGATTCAAGGAATTCTTACGGACGAAGGGACTGTATATTGCGATAGGTGCAGGGGTTCTGGCGTTCGTTGGTCTGATGGTAATTTATAATTACAATACTTACAAAAGCGAGTTTGGGTTAGATAAACAGACGGTGGATCTAAATTCCCCAGAGATTACGGAGGCGACCGGGCAGGTTGCAGATACGAAGGTGGAGATGCCGGAAGCGACAGAGGCAAATTCGGATGAGGCGGTAGCCGGAAACACAGATGCAGAGGATAAAAGCGCACAGATGACAGGGAATCAGGATGCAGAGGATAAAAGCGCACAGATGACAGGAAATCAGGATACAGAGGATAAAAGTGCGCAGATGACCGGAAATCAGGATGCAGAGGATGAAAACGCACAGATGACAGGAAATGAGAGTGCGAAAAACGCGCAGAGTACGGATGGAAAAGACGGAACACAGACGGCTGACGGTATCTCCGATACGGAAGAGACAAGCAGTGACGGCGTAATCGTTGACAAAGATGGAGTGATCGTCGCAAATGCCTATAATGAAGGAGGCGCACTTGTATGGCCGGTTGAAGGCGAGGTTATTCTGCCATTCAGTATGGACACGACCGTGTATTTCAAGACACTTCGGTCTTATCGCTGCAATCCGGGAATTCTTATCGCAGCGGAGGAAGGCGAGAATGTCCTTGCGGCGTATGAAGGTGTCGTAGAATCTGTATCCGAGGATAAGGAACACGGAACCACGGTAACGGTCATTATGGGAAATGGATATAAAGCAATCTATGGACAGCTGATGAATGTGACTGTAGCCAAAGGAGATACGATTACAACAGCACAGAATATTGGTGAGGCTGCTGCTCCAAGCAGCTATTATACAGAAGAAGGCACACATGTGTTTTTTGAGCTTATGAAGAATGGTGTGCCGATTAATCCAATCATCCTGATGCAGTAGCGCAGATTATTGGGTAACAAGTACAGAATAATAAATAATTCCCCAACCGGAAGCCTATTTTGCAGGCAACTGGTTGGGGAATTTTGTGTTGTTGTGGATTTTTTCTCCAATTAACAATAAGCAGGGTCTTCTGCAGCGCAGTCCTCACATAACCCGGAGAACAGAACGGATACACCTTCCACCTGACAATCGGAAACCTCCGAAGCCTGTGCGACCAGATTGTTCTCGAAGTTAATGTCGATGTCGCGGACAGCACCACATTTCCTGCATAGCAGATGTGCATGTGGATCTGTACAGGCATCGTAGTGATCGGTCTTCCCATCGACATGCAGTCGGAGAATTCTCCCGGTGGCAGCCATCTGGTTTAAGTTTCTATATACTGTGCCAAGACTAATAGTCGGAATATCATTTCTTAAATACTGATAGACAATATCTGCAGTTGGGTGATCCGTTCGGCCAGTCAGAAAATTAATGATTGCCTCGCGCTGGTGGCTGTATTTGCTCGTTGCCATAGATACCTCCATACCTCCGTACGAAAATTGTTATTCGGAAATCGTTCATTACATCTTTAATAATAGTAATAATTCTTATTATTTAGTATAAAGAATAAATATAAATCTGTCAACACTTATAGAACAAATAATAAAAAGAATTATAGAATTATAGAACAAATAATAAGAAGAATATGTAAAATAACTTATAGAAAGAATATAAAAATAATAGCAAAAATATGGTAAAAATATAAAAAATTACTAGTAAAATTAAGTATTTGAAGGTTTTCGATTGACATAAAATTCCAACATTGCTATAGTAAACTTATACGTTGATGTGAATGAACATTCACTTGATTTTATGGTAGGAAATAAGTCAATGTGAATAAACATTCACCTGATTTTATAGTAGGAAAATACGTTGATGTGTATAAATAATTACCTGATCCTAAGGGAAAAAGAGAAGAGGATTTTATGAATTTCGGTCAGATTACCGAAGAATTTAATACGGAGACTACAAAGCAGGTGATACATTCGATTTTGAATGCGGGTGGTGAAGCAAGTCTGGTGATCGACCGCTCAACATTCGAGATTCTGTATCAGAATGACAAATCTATAGAACTGATGGGCAACCGGATAGGAATGGTATGCCATGAGGTTATGTGTACGAAGGAAACTCCTTGTATGGACTGTCCGATGCAGCAGATCAAGACACGTTCTCCGCTTGTGCGGGAACGATACGAAGAGCTGTTAGAGGGAGTTGCTACATGGAAATATACGAATATTCAATGGTTTGATGGCAGAGATGCTGTACTTGCAACACTGGTTGCTATCGGTGATAAAGAGCAGGCGATCATGAACAACATGATGGAACAGGCCGTGCAGATGCAGAATCACACACCGGATGAGATCGATAAATTGACAGGTATTCCGAACCGGATCCGGTTTTATGATCAGACACAGGTTGCGATTCAGGATATCTATAAGAATTATGCGATCATACTGCTGGATATCGAGCGATTCAAGAATATTAATGATATCCATGGAATCGCTGAAGGCGACGAGGTACTCCGTTATATCGCGTGGGTGTTGAAGGAAACCTATGGTGATCATAACAATTACGCAAGACTGCATTCCGATATGTTCGTATTTTATATCAGCTACGAGAAAAAAGGCGAGATTATCAAGGAAATCGAGAAGATCCGCAAGAAGATCAGCGCGAATCCATTTCAGTATGATATTGTAACAAAGTTTGGTATTTATCTTGTGGACGACCGCAGCATTCCGGTGAATCTGATGTGCGACCGGGCGATGATGGCAGAGCGTACCGTGAAAGGAAATATCATGAAGTTCTGTGCATTTTATGATGAGCATTACCGCGAGGAGATGCTGCGTGCAGGACAGATCGAGCAGGATATGGAGAGGGCTCTGACAGAACATCAATATCAGATGTATCTGCAGCCGAAGTATCGTTTGTCAGACAATACATTATGTGGGGCAGAGGTGCTGTGCAGATGGAAACATCCGGAGAAGGGCTTGATTCCGCCGAACGATTTCATTCCATTGTTTGAGAAGAATGGATTTATTCTGAAACTGGATGAATATATGTGGGAAGAGGCGTGCAAGAACATCCGCCGCTGGCTGGATGAAGGACATCAGGTCGTGCCAATCTCGGTAAATATATCAAGGTACCATATCCAGCATAATAATCTCGAGAAGGCACTTACGAACCTGCTTGACAAATATAATCTTACTCCGGACCGGCTGAATCTGGAGATTACAGAGTCGCTGTTCCTCGATAACCCGGAGGAGCTTAACCGTGTGCTTGAGCGATTGCAGAGGATGGGATTTAAGCTGGAGGTAGATGACTTCGGATCGGGATTTTCATCTCTGAATCTGATCCGGAATATATCTGTCGATACGATTAAGATCGACAAGGAATTCCTCGATAGTGAGATTGCATCAGAGAAGGGCAAGATCGTTGTGAATCATACAATCGGAATGGCGAAGGATCTGAATCTGCAGGTAATCGCAGAAGGTGTCGAGACGAAGGCACATGTTGATTTTCTGCGGGAAAGCCACTGCGATATCGCACAGGGATACTTCTTCGCGAAGCCGATGCCGGTCGAAGAATTCGAGCGGATTGCATTCTAGAAAAATATGCTTATAATCTTGACATATCATATAGGGCTGTTGTATAGTTTTTGTATGAAAAGCCACTTAGCCGATGTGCAAGTGATGTTATAAAATGAAATGTAAAAGGAGACTAATCACATGTTAGAAAAGTTAAAGGAAATTATTGCAGACCAGCTTAGCGTAGACGAGAGCGAGATCGAACTCTCTACATCTTTCAAGGATGATCTTGGTGCAGATTCATTGGATCTTTACGAGCTCGTTATGGCTTTGGAAGAGGAGTATGGCTGCGAGATCCCTGCAGATGATGTAGCTGCTATGGCAACTGTAGAGGATGTTGTTAATTACCTTAAGAATAACGGTATCGAGGAGTAATCCACCGGAACCGATATGTTAATATCCGATATTTAATTTACGAGAGACACTGCCGAGAGGCAGTGTCTCTTTGTGTAATAAACCGTCTATACATACAGAAAACAAAAACAGCGGCTGCACATCGTGCAAGCCGCTGCTATTATATCTGTGAATCGTTTCACGAATTATCTAATTAGCCAAGGACAACCTCAACCTTATGAGCCTTGCCATCACCGGCAACAGGGATTACATTGCCATCGACAGCCTTGCCATCTACAGTCATGCTCTTAACACCCTTGCATACGTGATCCGGATTCTTAACCTCGATCTCATATGTATCGCCACGGAACTGACGGGTTGCCTTCATGCCATCCCATGCAGAAGGGATAGAAGGATCTACCTTCAAACCATCGAAGTCAGGCTGTACACCGAGGATGTACTGGGAGATAGCTACCATGTTCCAGGCAGCAGTACCTGTCAGCCATGAGTTCTTACCCTGACCGAAGTTCTTGCCTGTCTGACCGATATCAGAACCGGCATCCTTACCACCGATCATCTGTCCATATACATATGGCTCTGTCTTGTGGATATCAGATGTCTCTTCCGTGAATGCAGGAGCGATCTCTGAGTAATACTTGAATGCCTGATCACCCTGACCTGCATAAGCAGCAGCACAGATGATCCATGCATTGTTATGTGTGAAGATACCGGCGTTCTCCTTGTATCCGCCCGGATATGTAGAGATCTCACCATACTGGATGTAGTACTTTGTATAAGCAGGGTTGTTCAGAACCAGACCATGCTTTGTATTCAGTCTCTCGTCGATAGCAGCAAGCGTCTTCATGTCACAGCCCTGATCCTTACCGATCTCAGACATGATTGCGAAGCCCTGTGGCTCGATGAAGATCTTACCTTCTTCACATTCCTTAGAGCCCATCTTCTCGCCATTTGCATCATAAGCACGGATGAACCAGTCACCATCCCAGGCAGATTCCATAACGTTTGCCTTCATCTTATCGATCTCAGCCTGAGCAGCAGCAGCTTCGTCATCCTTGCCGAGGTGTTTCAGGATAGATACATAGTTCGGACCTGCATAGGTGAAGAGTGTAGCAACCATAACAGACTCAGCAACCTTAGAGTAGCCGCCCTCAGCAGCAAACTTAGGGTTTGTATATGTCTGGAAGCTCTCACCCGGTGTGTCAGAGTAGCATGACAGGTTGATACAGTCATTCCAGTCTGCACGCATTGCAAGTGGAAGTCCGTGAGGTCCAAGGTTATTTACGATCTTGTAGAAGGAAACCTTCAGGTGATCAAGCATTGGCTTAGCCTTAGACTCGTCGTTATCATAAGGAACCATCTCATCGAGGATACCCCAGTCGCCTGTCTCCTTGATGTAAGCGGAAACAGAAAGGATCATCCACAATGGGTCATCGGAGAAGTCACCACCGATATCGGAGTTACCCTTCTTGGTCAGTGGCTGATACTGATGGTAGCAGCCGCCATCCTCAAGCTGAGTCGAAGCGATATCAATAATTCTCTCTCTTGCACGGTCTGGAATCTGGTGAACGAAACCGAGGATATCCTGGTTTGAATCACGGAATCCCATACCACGACCGATACCTGATTCGAAATAAGAAGCAGAACGTGAAAGGTTGAAAGTAACCATACACTGATACTGGTTCCAGATATTAACCATACGGTTAACCTTGTCATCCGGTGTGTCAACATTTAAGATGCCAAGGAGATTATCCCATGTGCGTCTTAACTCTGTAAGACCGGCAGCAACCTTCTCTGGTGTGTTGTACTTGTCGATCATAGCAAGAGCCTTTACTTTATTGATTGTCTTACCATCTGCCTCGAACTTCTCTTCCACAGGCATCTCTACATAGCCAAGGATGAAGATCAGAGTCTTAGACTCGCCCGGAGCAAGTGTAATCTTCTTATAATGGGAAGCGATTGGTGACCAGCCATCTGCAAATGAGTTATTAGCCACACCGGCTTCAACTGCCTGAGGATTGTGGAAACCATTGTACAATCCGATGAATGCATCACGGTCTGTATCATAGCCGTCAATCGTGTCATTTACAGAATAGAATGCATAATGATCACGTCTGTCTCTGTACTCGGTCTTGTGATAGATGGTAGAATCCTTCACCTCAACACGGCCGGTACTGAAGTTTCTCTGGAAGTTTGTGCAGTCGTCCTGTGCATCCCATAGACACCACTCAGCAAATGAGAAGAATGAGAATGTCTTCTCTGCATTGCTTTCATTTGTCAGAACTACCTGCTGTACCTCACCATCGTAATTCTGTGGTACGAAGAAAGTTACTTCTGCCTTCAGGTCATTCTTCTTACCTGAGATGATCGTGTAACCCATACCATGACGGCACTCGTAAGCATCAAGCTCTGTCTTCACCGGAGACCAGCCCGGATTCCAGATAGTGCCATTCTCATTAATATAGAAGTAACGGCCCCCCATATCGATTGGAACATTGTTATAACGATAACGGGTGATTCTTCTGAGACGAGCGTCCTTGTAGAAGGAATATCCTCCTGCTGTGTTGGAAATCAAGGAGAAGAATCCCTGTGTGCCTAAGTAGTTGATCCATGGATATGGAGTTCTAGGCGTTGTAATGACGTATTCGCGATTTGCGTCATCAAAGTAACCAAATTTCATGTAAAATACCTTCCTTTCATAAAACACTGCCCTCATTATATAATAAAAATAGTCAAAGCACAACAAAAATTCTCGCATTCAGGCAACAAATTGCACAAACGAAAAATGCAGAAAGTATGCCAGAAAACTCCCTATTTACAAGGACGAATACCAATTATGACAGATTAAGTGTCAATTTTGCAAGGTCTATTGCAATTCACAAATTGCTATACTATATTTTTGGAGATGAATGGTAACAAAAGATAAAATTTCCGGGCGTGGCGTCCGGTGACAGGGAGAAATGGGAAACATGGGAGAGAAAAAGTTCAAAATTCAGCACTGGCATATTGTCGCAGTGATGCTTATGGTGTACGATACAGTTGTAGTTAATTTTGCGTATGCGGTTGCATTGTGGCTGCGGTTTGACTGCCGGTTCTCAGCAATCGATATCAAATATCTGGAAGCGTGGATTATATATATACCGGTTCGAACGGTTATCACGCTGACAGTCTTCTGGCTCACAAGTATGTACAAACGAATATGGCGGTTCCTTGGCATCCGTGAATTACTGCCAATGACGAACGCGACATTGATCGCAGGACTGATCAACCTGTGTGGAATCACGATCTTCCTGCAGCGTATGCCGATTTCCTACTATATATTAGGATTTGTTCTGGAATATGTATGTGTGATCGGACTGCGGTATTCGTATCGTATCTTTGTCACAGAACGAAACCGGGCACATGGCAAGCAGGTGGACAATGTCATGGTTATTGGAGCCGGTGCGGCAGGACAGACGCTGATGCGAGAAATCCAGCGGTCATCCAAGCTCAACAACATGCGTGTGAAATGTTTTATTGATAATAAGAACAAGAATGGACGTTTTATCGAGGGTGTTCCGGTAGCAGGAACAAGAGACGATATATTTGCTGCATAAGATCGATCAAATCATCTTTGCTATTCCAACGGCAACAAAGGATGAGCGTCGGGAGATACTTAATATATGTAACGAGACGGATTGTGTTGTGAAGACCGTGCCAGGTATCTACCAGATTGTGGATGGTGATGTGAAGCTGAGTAAGCTCCGGCCGATCTCTATGGAAGATCTGCTCGGAAGAGAACCGATCAAGACAGATCTTGCTAGTATAACCGGCTATATCGAGGGCAAACGTGTGCTGGTAACCGGTGGAGGCGGCTCGATCGGAAGTGAGCTTTGCAGACAGATCGCGGCAAGCCGGCCGGAACGACTTATCATCTTTGATGTATATGAGAACAATGCATACGAGATTGAACAGGAATTACGACATAACTTCCCGAAACTGAATCTGACTGTACTGATTGGATCGGTACGTGACAGCTGCAGAATCGAGCGTGTGTTTGAAGAGTATAAACCGCAGATCGTCTACCATGCGGCGGCACACAAGCATGTGCCACTCATGGAGGGAAGTCCTTGCGAGGCGATCAAAAACAACATATTTGGCACTTATAAAACCGCACTTGCGGCAATCCGAAATCACTGCGACCGTTTTGTGCTGATCAGTACAGATAAAGCAGTCAATCCGACAAATGTCATGGGTGCGAGCAAGCGTATGTGTGAGAAGATCAATCATCACATAAGTCCGATTCAGGATGAATATATTGGGAAGTATCTGGCAGAGAAAACGTTAAATCTGACAGCTACATTGGATGCAGAGGAGGCTTATGCGGGGGCAGATTTTGTTGTGATTGCGGCACCGACGAATTATGACAGTCAGAAGAATTTTTTCGATACATCTGCAGTAGAATCGGTCATTGAATTGGTAATGAAGTATAATCCATCTGCAATTATGGTAATTAAGTCCACAATTCCGGTGGGATATACGAAATCCATCCGGAAGAAATATTGTTGTGAAAACATTATTTTCAGTCCGGAATTTCTGCGGGAATCAAAGGCGTTGTATGATAATTTATACCCAAGCCGTATCATTGTTGGAACGGATATGGATGATGAGAGACTGGTTGCGGCGGCACATACATATGCGGGGCTGTTGCAGGAAGGCGCAATCAAGGAGAATATTGACACGCTGATCATGGGGTATACGGAAGCAGAGGCGGTCAAGCTTTTTGCAAATACATATCTGGCACTGCGTGTATCGTATTTCAACGAGCTCGACACATATGCGGAGATGAAGGGCTTTGATACGCAGCAGATCATCAATGGTGTGTGTTTGGATCCGCGAATCGGCACATATTACAATAACCCAAGTTTTGGTTATGGAGGATATTGCCTGCCGAAGGACACAAAGCAGTTGTTGGCGAACTATCAGGATGTGCCGGAGAACCTGATTGAAGCGATTGTGGAATCAAACCGGACGAGGAAGGATTATATTGCGGATCGAGTGCTGGAGATTGCTGGAGCGTATGGACCGAATGAAGACTACGATGCTTCGAAGGAAAAGGAAGTTGTCGTTGGTGTGTACCGCTTGACGATGAAAAGTAATTCGGATAATTTCCGGCAGAGTTCCATCCAGGGCGTTATGAAGCGGATCAAGGCGAAAAGGGCAACCGTGATCGTGTATGAGCCGGCTTTGGAAGATGGTAGCACATTCTTTGGCAGCAGAGTTGTGAATGATCTGGCGCAGTTCAATGATCTGTCGCAGGCGATCATTGCGAACCGGTATGATGCTTGTCTGGATGATGTGGCGGACAAGGTATATACGAGAGATATATTTAGGAGAGATTAGGGATGGGAGACCGTCGGGAGCGTAGTGCTTTCGGCGGTTTTTGTGTGTTTAAAAGATAAAATAAATCGAACAAATATTCGATTTGCGATTGAATAAACATGGGATATATGGTATTCTAAATATGCATGGAAACATGCATTGGAGTGCCCATGACAGGGCGCATGATGTCCGGGGGACATCAGTTCTGCGCCAACCGTAACGGAGTGAAGAGGCAGCCTCCCGAACTTATACCAGAAAACTGGATTACATAGGAAGGTCGCTAGGTGTCCAGTGGACACCTGCTCAGCAAGGACCGGAGCGGGAGCGGAGACGGTGCGTTATAATGACGGCTTTTGAGATTATTTCGATAATTATAGGTATTTTGAGCTTGCTCATTGCCTTTGGAGGTTTGATTGTAGCGTTTCTTGCCTTTTTCGATAAGAGAAACAAGAAGAAATAAAAATGCCTCACCTGTCTGATCCACAGGTGAGGCGATGTCCGTAAGGACAAAACCAATCTTCGGGAGCATCTACTTTGGAGTGGGTACTCTTCTTAATTCATAATATAACACGAATACTTAGAATATTCAAGTTTTTAGAAATATAATAGAGAACTTGAAAACTATGTTGATTTGTGTAGAATAATGGTTATAAGACGTGGGTAGGAGCATGGCTTATAGGGGTATGGGGAATTCTATATGGTTATCTTTTTTTAATTTCTTTTTAGTAAAGATCAGAAGTGTATTATCTGAAATGATTTCCCCAGAAACGTTATTTATTTAAAATTTCCCGTTTACATTAAAGATGCTTTTACGGAAAAAGATTTTGTATCTAAAAAGGTATAGGAGAAACTTTGATTTTTGTAGATTATCTAGTAGAAATTTTCATAGGGAAAGGCGGAAAACATGGGAAAAGGAAAAAAGAAAAAAAGTACAAAGAAATTAGCACCTAAAAAGAGTATACAGGAATTAAGCAATTCTAGAAATGGTGGACAAGTAGCACTAAGAGGATATTCGTATCAATTTTTATATTCATGTTATTTGATTCTTTCACTATCAAATGAGGATATCTCTTTTCAACTAGAGGGAATTGAAGATATTGATTGCATAAAGCAAAAAAAAGATAGTGATGAGGTCGTTCATATACAACTAAAATATTCTGTCAATAGGCAGGATGCTAGTTTTTTATCAAGTGTACTTAAAAATTTTCTTGAGGCGTATTTAATAGATCAAAATAGAAAATTTAAGTTGGTGTATGATTTTCCGGTTGCAAAAGGTAATTTAAGCCGGCTGTTTGACTCTAATTTGACTCCGGATTCGCGCATTTATTGGATTGGTGTAATTTCAAACATTCAGAAGAACAATCCAGCTTGGAATTGGTCCGCATATGATTTTGATAAATTTATTTCAAATTTATCATTTGAGAAGGTTGAAAAGTCTACACTTGCAACAGAGATTGAAAATATGCTAATTAGAAAGTATGATATTACAACAGACAATATTCCTTTATTCGCCAACAGTATAAAAGTTCTTTGTTTACAGAAAATGGAGCAAAGAGCTTGTGTGACAAAGGCAGAATTAGATTTTCAAATTCAATCTGTTAAATTTGATATTAGTAAGGGATCTCAAAATCCTGCTCATAGTTGGATTCGAAAAATAGACTACTCTAAGTCGAGTCTTGATGATGAGCATAATTTTTATGAGGGTAGAAAAGCAACGCCAGCGGATATAGCAAGTGGACTCCCTGTCAAACGACCAAGTCTAGAGAAAGCTGTTATTAATTCTATTTATGAAAATACAGTTACAGTCATTAAAGCATCTAGCGGGCAGGGAAAAACAACTCTGGCATTGCAGACAGCATATATTTTACAAAATGAATATATACCATATCAATTATTATGGTGTAATGAGATTAAAGATATAGGTAATACTGTTCAATATTTCAAGGCGCGAATTCAACTTGGCGAAAAGATTCTTATATTACTTGATAATTTAGATAATCATCTTAGCAAGTGGAATAATCTTGTTCAATGTTTGCAATCTGAATTGCATTGTCATTATAAGGTGCTTGTAACATCTCGCGAAATCGATTGGTATAATTATAGTGGCGATTTGAGTAATATTCATTCTTTGAATATAATTAAGCCCGATTTGGAAGAAGGGGAAGCAATAGAGATATTCAATCGATTTAGAGAAGCTAAGCAACTTGCCTCAGGCGTAACTAGCTGGAAAAGTGCATGGAACAAGATTGCAGAAAGGAAATTACTTATAGAGTATGTTTATTTACTTACTCATGGAGAGATGTTATCCGAAAGAGTATCTTCACAAATATCCGAAATAGGACAATCGTCTTCTGGAAAAGCAAAATGCGAAATCCTACGGAAAGTATGTTTGGCGGATCTCTGTGGAGTTCGACTTTCAATTATAAAACTTTATGAGAGTCAGTCCGAAGATGTGAGTTCAGATTTTGGAGAACTCTTAAAAAGTATGGAATCTGAGTTCCTTGTACATGTGGATTCTGAAAGTGGCTATATTGAGGGACTTCATCCTATCAGATCCAAGCACATTGTTGATCGATTGCATGAATATTTTTCTATTGAAAATACAGCACTTTCGGTTATTAAAATGGCAAATCAAGTAGATATTTCAATATTGTTTTCTCACCTGCCAGAGCTTAATATTAACAGCAATAATTTTTTTAGTGAAGTTGTGGAGATCTTGTGGGATGAAAACGATTTATCAAACTATATTTCTGCTATACAGGGATTTTTTGCAGGGAGCATAATGCAGTATTATCGTTTAAATCAGTCTTTATTTGATGATGCGAATGCTCATGGAGGTCTATTTATCATGTCAACAGAAATATGCCCTTTTACAACATTTAAAGATTTTGATGTATCAATAAATACACTAGATAGAATGCAAGAAATATTTCCAGATAACAAAAATGTAGAGTATCTTTGTGAATTACGAAATAAATTTTTAATATATAATTCTCAAAAAACAAGTGTCTATACTTTTTGCGAATGTTTGTATAAAAAATTATGTCCACTTAGTTTTGATGTTATAAAGGATATTGAGTCTTATGTTTTTATTTCGGAATGGGTATATAACATAGATTCGGAATTTAATTTGTCTGTTAATATTTCTTTGGATAATGTTTGGAATATACCAGAAAAATTATCATTGGAATGTATATCAACACTAATGTTTGTTTGTTATTGTGGTAACAAAAGTGTATATATGAAGTTTGTTGAAGAAAACCTTAATCGTATTCTTACGTATCTCAAGCATGAGACAAAATCTCATAATATATATATTGACGATGAAGAGAAAACGATCCATGTTGAGTATATATTGCGATTAAGTGATGCTAAGAATGGGAGTGAACAAAGTGTTTTAAGATTAAAACAT
>OIYT01001489.1_pt1 | contig 16505 bp, 7 predicted proteins | sample 1588201 | NCBI WGS metagenome assembly OIYT01 (sample SAMN03283260) | human gut metagenome | biome: human-associated habitat; material: feces | host: Homo sapiens | place: USA | collected 2013
GGCGGTAGCTGGTGGTGAGTTACCGACATTCGATTTTGGTTTGAGACCGGGAGATTATAGCTGTTTGATGTGGGCGGATTTTATTAAAAAGAATGCTGTTACTTCCGAAGTTACTTCCGAAGATGTAACTTATACACATTTTGAGGATACTTTCTACGATACTTCTGATTTACATGCTGTCAGTATCAAGGAAGGTGCAACCGACCACTTATTCGATACCGATCTTTGCGATGGTTTCTATGCAACTTTGGATATCAAGAAGAATGCTACAGCAGTTCAACAAACAATGAAGATGAAGCGTCCGTTTGCCAAACTGATAGTGAAAGAAAATGATGTAGATAAGTTTGCTTCATTAACTGGTATGACGGTTGAATGTCAATTACCAAAGACTTTCAGTGTAGCTACGGGAGAACCGACAACGGAGATGGTTACTGCTATGTATGATAAGACTTTTCAACCGGGAGATGACACTCAAGTCTTATTTACTAGTTATGTCTTTGTTCCTTCCAGTGGATTGTCTATGGAGAGTTTTATTCTTTCTTTTGATACGGATGCTGGTAAAAGTAGATGCGAAATTCCGGCAGAAAGTATCAATTTGAAACGTAACCAGCAACTGGTTGCCGCTGGAAAACTAATGGGGGGCGGTACGGTAGAACCGGAACCGGAGCCGAGCGATGATCCTCAAATTGGTGATTATTTCTTTATTGATGGTACGTGGAGTAGCGAGTTGACAGATAAAAATAAAGATAATTGTGTGGGAATTGTATATGCGGTAGGAGTACAAGAGGGAGATAACATTGACAATTATTTGAATGTAAAAGGAAAACAAATTAGAGGGTATGTAATGTCATTGAAGAGTACAGGAATTCCTAATGGTATATTTTCTAATATAGAGGAACCTTCTTTTGTAAAAACAGGTACAAACCGCTGCTTTTTTTATATGCAAAAATCAGGCGGGGGAGGTAAAGATGATGCAGTTCAGGTGTTGTCTAAAGGTGGAGATCCGGATTGGACAAAAAGAGACGGTGCTAAGGCTACTAGAAAATTATTGACATCATCTCCTTATAATGATGCAGTTGAGCCTAAACATTATTCAGCTCTTTATGTATTTGAAAAGTGGAGGGAAAATGTAACTAATCCCGCTAATGCAAGTGAGTGGTATCTTCCTGCTTCTGGACAATTATATGAAGCTGTAGGAAAATGCTATGGTTTTATTCCTCAAAAGGATGAAGACATAGCAGCAAAAGCATGGACAATAAATAGCAATGATGTTCTTAAAACAGCCCTTAATAATGCTATAACTGCTGGAATTGCAGAAGATTTTCCAACGAATGGTAATTCAAAAGGGTATTATATATATACGAGTACTTTGGGTAGAGATGCAATGCCTATGTCTATACAAGTAGGAAAGGAACAAGTTACAATGTTGTATCCTAAACCAAATTATAAAACAGATGGATTGATAAGACCTTTCCTGACAATCATAAAATAACCCTAATTAAAACTTATATTGAATATGAAAAAGAATTTATTAGGTTTAATACTTTTTTGCTGCATGGGCTTATTTGTTTCGTGCAGTGACGATGATAATGCATCCGGTGTCGATGCCGGACAGATACATATTTCTGCTATTCTACCGGAGAGTATTACTGACGGGCAGGCAGAGATAACCGGACACAAATTGCGTTGTATCCTTGAACTTTGGACAAAGGGAGAAGGTTCAAAATTAGCCTATCGTAACGAGGTTGCAGTAGACCCTGCTGCTGAAACAAATAAATTGCCAATGGATTTGACGGTTGATGCCGGAACTTACGATTGCTTGATGTGGATGGATTATGTCGATGCTGGTTCGGCTGCAACCAGTAGGGCAGAAGATGGGACTTCTCATTATGAAGACAAGTATTACGATACTTCCGATTTGAGAAACATTACTGTAAAAGATATGAATAGCTTGATAAACAATAATGCTTGCGATGCTTTCTTCTACAGTGGTGAGGTTCAGAAAAAAGCCGGTGAAGCGTTCATTATGGAACCGGAATTGGTCCGCCCTTTTACAAAAGTCAGTGTTTTGGAAAAGAACCTGAGAGAGTTCAATTTATTGAAAGGATTATCTGTGTCGTATAATGCTGTCGCTAAATTCGATGTAAGTACGGGTAATACGGTAGGTGAGGCAGTAACAGTGGCTCATTCTGTAACAGCTTTTAATCCTGAGGCAACACCGGATGGCACTTTATTCTCTACATATATCTTTGTTGATGAGGCAAGTGAAAATATGGATGAAATCCATCTGAGCTTCACTACTAAACAAGGAATTCAAGATGTGACGATACCATCGGGATTAGTTCCTTTGTTACGTAATCAACATGTCAAGGTAAGTGGTAATATGATGAGAGAGTCTCCGATAGAAGATACGGAATTTGATATTATCTTTGACATTGATGTAGCCGAATGGGAATCGGATAATGTAGCGATAACTTCAAGACCAATTAAGGCCAAGGTTGGTGATTTCTTCTATGCAGACGGTACTTATTCTTCTTCTTTTACGAAGAGTGATGCCAATCCGTGTATCGGTATAGTATTTGCTGTTGCTCATGATGATGGAAAGGCTTCTGCCGATAAGTCGGAAAATTACATAGCAAATGACGGTACACAGAAGCTACAGGAAGTTCATGGTTGGGTAGTAGCTGTTCAGGAGGTGAACCAGCTGTTGGCTCCAGGAGAAACGGAAACATGGGATGTGTCTCAACTGCCGGCTTCTGAATTAGGAACCGGTAAAACGGATATAAAAGGTTTTAAGAACACAGAGGCTTTCAAAAAAGAGAGGCTTGACCTTAATAACTATCCGATAGCTAAAGCAATGATAGACTATGAACAGACAAATCCGGCACCTGCTGGAACGAGTGGTTGGTATTGGGGAGCAGCAGGACAGTATATCACATTGGCAGAGGCATATGCTAAAGTCAAAGCAGAGAATAGGGTAGTAATAAGCTGGGAATATTTGGCTGTAGGAAAGTCTTTGAAGATTTTGGTAGATAATGGTGTCGGTGTACTGTTCGGTGGTTTAAATCAGGCTTTTTATTGGTCTAATTCTATAGAGGATTCAACTGGTAAAATATTTCGTGTGGCTATTTCTACCGCTGCTTATAATCATGGGCAATCTGCTGGTTGGAACCTGAATGATAAACGTCATTATCGTCCTATTTTGACATTCTAACTTAACACATAAATTTTATTAGTTTGTTTAGACGAGGCTGTCTCAAAATAGAACAAATGAGACAGCCTCGTTTTTTCTATATAATTGCAATTTAATAAAACATGATTGATATTTACAGTAAGATGTTTATTTTATTTTTACAATAAGAAAATGATGATTAGTGTTAACTTGTAAATTGAATGAAAAGTATAAAGAAACAATTAATTCTTGGAGTATTGACAGTGGTAATGTTGCTTCCTATACGTGCGCAAATGGTTTGGAAACAAGTGGAAGCAGGTGTTTGGAAAGGAGTAATAGGTACTCCCGAAGATTATTCGTTATTGGATGCCTCGGCTGTCGTTCCTTTAAAGGAAGGCTTTACCCGTTTACCGGAAGTTTCTTTGCCTGATTTAGCCGATGAAATAATCGGTTCCATACAGGATGGTAGGACTAATCTTCGCATTCCTTTGCAGAAAAATGAACAGTTATATGGTTTCGGACTAAATTTTCAGACCGTGCACCAACGTGGTAAAATATTAAATTTACATGTAGACCATTATGGTGGTAAGGATAATGGTCGGACGCATGCTCCCGTGCCTTTCTATGTTTCCAGTTTGGGCTATGGCGTTTTTGTTAATTCTGCACGTTATCTTACAGTATATGCTGGCAGTGGCGCACGTAAGGACAGTCCTGATGCTCCAATTGCAAAAGACCGTAACACGGATAAGACATGGGCTGCCAATCCATATTCGGATGCCGTTTCTATTCTTGTACCGGCTTCCGGTGTTGAAATTTATATTTTTGCAGGTCCTACTCCTATGGATGTAGTACGGCGTTATAATTTGTTTTGTGGTGGTGGAGCACTCCCGCCACGTTGGGGGTTAGGGTTTACATTGCGTACGCATAGAATGTACACAGCTGGTCAGGTCGAAAAGGAGGCTGATGAGTTTGAACGTCGGGGGTATCCGCTGGATTTTATCGGTTTGGAACCAGGTTGGCAAAGTAAGGCATATCCATGTTCGTTCGAGTGGGATAAAAAGCGTTATCCCGATCCGGCTGGTTTCGTAAGAAAAATGTTGGATAAAAATATAAGAATCAATCTTTGGACCAATCCGTATGTGTCCCCGGAGTCAGGGGTGTACAAGGAGATGTATCCGGTCAGTGGCTCACATACAGTATGGTGTGGAATCGTTCCTGATTTGGCTGATGGAAAGGCGCGCAGGATTTTGATGGATAAATTTGAACAAGAGCATGTGAATATAGGTGTCAGCGGTTATAAGATTGATGAAGTGGACGGCTACGATCGGTGGATATGGCCCGATGTGGCTACTTTCCCCAGCGGAAAGGCTGCCGAACAGATGCGCCAGACCTATGGCGTTTGGATGCAACGCATCACTACAGATATGTACAAAGAGCGTAATCAACGTACATTTGGTCTGATACGCTCTTCCAATGCGGGAGCTAATTCTTTCCCTTATGTGCTTTACAATGACTATTACAACCATCGTGATTTTATCACCGCTTTGATTAATTCCGGTTTTAGCGGCGTATTATGGACTCCTGAAGTTCGTAATTCCAAGACGGCCGAAGAATGGCTACGTCGTTTCCAAACAGTAGTTTTCTCTCCTATGGCAATGCTTGACGCATGGGCGAGTGGAACGAAACCTTGGTCTTTCCCTGAGGTAGAGAAACAAATCAAGGAGTATGCGGTATTACGTATGCGCATGATGCCTTATTGGTATACGGAATTTGCCCGTTATCATTTTGATGGCATTCCCCCGTTCCGTGCCATTAATCTGGAACAGGGTTTTACTTGGAAACAAACTGTAAAAACGGAGATAAAACATTCTGATTTGGAAAAGAATCCATATCAAGAGATGGTATCAAAAGAGATAAAAGACCAGTATATGGCTGGGGAATACTTGTTGGTAGCTCCAGTGTTTACAGGGCAGAAAGAACGTACAGTTGTGCTTCCTAAGGGTAATTGGTATGATTTTTATACGGGTGAATATGTTGGTAATGGTGAGAGCATAACAGTTTCTCCAGGATTGGACCGTATCCCTGTATTTGTAAAGGATGGTGCTGTGATTCCTTTTATGGAAGCCATGCTTCATGCTCCTAAAGCCGGAGAAAAGATAAATCTTGAAATACGTCATTATGGTAAGGCGGATGGTGCTTATCGTTTGTATGATGATGACGGGGAAACTTTCGATTATGAAAAGGGAGTATATTCTTGGCGTGACATTAAAGTGAAACGTGATAAAAAAGGACGTTTGCGCGGTACTATTTCTAAGGCGGAAAAGGGGAAACCCGATAACATTGCTAATGTAACTTGGAAGTTTATGACAGAAAAATGACTATATATTGTAATTAAGAAATATTGTTAGTTGAAATTATTTAGCAAATGTTATAGAACTCTCAAAATGTAGATTATAAAATTTAATAGGTAGAGTAAATTAGGTGATAGATATTTAGGGAACATAGGAAATAGGTATTAATCATATATCAATCTGAATAAATGAAAAAGATAAAATCCTTATTGATGGCCGCTACAGCCGTATTGGGTCTGACGGCATGCCAGGAGACAAGAAACGAGAATTGGACAACCCATGCGCTGGATGTAGCATCCTGCCAGTTAAAACAGGCCGCGGCGGCTTTGGAAGATACCGTCATGATGCCGCGTTCCACATGGACATTCCATGAAAATGAGTTTTTAGAGAGCCAGCTGGGGCACGCGGTAGTCATATCGGAAGACCCTGAAGAGGTCAATTCCGTAAAGGTGCTGAAAGGGCAACGCAGGGACTGCCCGATAGCCGACTGGACTTCGGGATTCTTCCCCGGCAGCCTTTGGTATGCCTATGAACTGACCGGCGATGAGGAGCTGAAAAGACAAGCCGTAAGATACACCAATATCCTGTATCCCGTCCGCACACTCGAGGGGACCCACGATTTGGGCTTCATGATCAACTGCAGTTACGGCAATGCCTTGCGCCTGGCCCATAACGACTCCATTACTACGGTCATTGTGGAGACGGCGGACGCGTTATGCAAACGCTTTGACCCGAAGGCGGGGGTTATCCGTTCCTGGGACTTCGGTCCCTGGAACTATCCGGTCATCATCGACAACATGATGAATCTGGACCTGCTGTTCAATGCCGGCAGGATAACCGGGGACAACCGGTATTACGACATCGCCGTGACACATGCCAAGACCACGATGAGACATCATTTCCGTCCAGACCATACCTGCTACCACGTGGTGAGCTACAACGATGACGGCACGGTGGAGAAACGCGAGACCCACCAGGGAAAAGACGACGCTTCCGCCTGGTCGCGCGGACAGGGCTGGGCGGTTTACGGCTATACCTCCTGCTACCGTGAAACGAAAGATACCGCCTTCCTGCAGCAGGCCGTCCGTGTGGCCGATATGATAATGGAGCGTGTAAAGACCTGCGACCGTATTCCATACTGGGATTACGATGCTCCCGCAGCCGCGGAAACTCCCCGTGACGCTTCCGCAGCCTGCATCACGGCCTCCGCTTTCATAGAACTCAGCACGTTTGTGCCTGACGGACAGAAATACTTCGACTATGCCGAGACAATCCTGAAGAACCTGTCCACCCCCGCATATCTGGCAGAGAAAGGAGAGAACCACAACTTTATCCTGATGCACTCCACGGGCTCACTGCCCCACAACTCGGAGGTGGATACGCCCATCAACTATGCGGACTATTATTATCTGGAAGCGCTGAAACGGTATCTGGATATCAGGAAACCGGCAAACAAGTAAAAACGTAAAACCGGAAGATTATGAAGACACGAATCGCCGTAATCGGGATATTATGCATGCTGCTGATGCCTGCATACGCCAATAACCCGTTACGAAAAGCACCCTATCCGCAAGAGGAGAATATCATCTATCTGAACCCGGCACCATTATTGGTGCCGCTGCATATGAAGCAGTCGGACTACCTGCAGTTCAACCTCTCGCAGGACAAGGAGTTCAAGGGAGACAACGATATCCTGTCCAAGCCCGTACCCTGGTGCATGTTCAACCCGCATCAGGTATTGGAGACGGGAGTCTGGTACTGGCGTTTCCGCTCGGTCGGCAAGACCAGTGAGGAGATGCCCTGGAGCAGGACGTACAGCTTCACGGTGGAAGAGACCACCCCACGGTTTGCCACCCCTCCCTTCGAAGCGTTCCTGAGGAATATCCCTGAAGACAGCCCGCGCATCCACTGCTTTCTGAATGACCGGCTGGAGGATGCGCGGAAGAACGTACGTTCCAATCCGGAATTCGAAGTGATGGTTGACGATGCCCGCAGCGCGCTTGCCATGGACTTCAGCACCGATACGCAGCCGTACAAGCATGTCTTTGCCATGTCCGAGAACTTTGACAAGCTGAATGCCGCTTACCAGATGTTGCAGTATGAGGTCTATGCAAAGAAAATGGTGGCGAACGTGCGCTGCCTCCTGAAAGAGGAGCCCGCCGGGGATTTCATCGGCAACGATTTCAAGGCAGGGGAGCTTGTCTACCTGCTGGCTGCCACTTATGAGAATTACCATGACCGTTTTACGGCTCAGGAGCACAGGCAGATAGAAAGGATTATAATGAAGGTGCTCGACTTTTATTATAAAGGCCGCCTCCTGGGACGTGAGGAGAACATGTTTTTCGATGAACATATCTGGCAGTTTGAGATACGCCGTTTCCTGCAGGCCTCATTGGTACTGCATGACAAGTATCCTGCCGCAAAAGAATACCTGGAATACTATTATGAACTTTGGAACACACGCGGACCGGGCACGGGATTCAACCGTGACGGCGCATGGCACAACAGCGCCAACTACTTCAGCGCCAACGCGGTCAGCCTGTGCTATCTCCCCACCCTGTTCAGTCATCTCACCGGATTTGACTTCCTGCAGCATCCCTGGTATAAGAATGCAGGAATCGGTACCGCATATACCTGGCTTCCGGGGGCCCTGAGTGCCGGATTCGGTGACGGGCACGAGAAGAGGAACGGCAAGCCCTTGCGTATCCGGAGCGCCTTTGCCGATTTTCTGGCCCGTACCGCCAATGACCCGTATGCCGCCTGGTACTCCGCCGCCAACAGCCGGTATGATACGGAATTTGAAACCCGGCTTTACCGTCTTGCCTCCGGCAGGCAGCGTCCCGTCGTCTGCGAGCTGCCGGCAGATGCCCCGAAGGCTGTCTGGTTCAGGGATTGCGGTGAGATGGTGGCCAACAGTAACCTGAAGGATTTGAAAAGGAATGTCAGCCTGAGCTTCCGTTCCAGCCCCTTCGGTTCGGGCAACCACACGCACTCCAACCAAAACGCGTTCAACCTGCATTACGGCGGGGAGGCGGTCTACCATGCCGTCGGCCATTACATGAACTTCTGCGACCCTCACAATCTGCTGTCCTACCGCAACACCCGTGCCCACAACACCATGCTTGTAAACGGTATCGGCCAGCCCTTTACGCCCGATGCCTACGGATACATCGTACGCATGTTCAACGGCGACAACATCTCCTATGCCCTGGGTGACGCCTCAACGGCGTACTGCGGTATCAGTGACATCCGCCTGTGGAAAAACAGCTTCGAGAAGTATCATCTGGCACAGACTCCAGAAAACGGTTTCGGTGAGACGCCCCTGAAGAAATACCGCCGTCATATTTTCCTGTTGCATCCCAACAAGGTGGTCATCTACGACGAGCTGGAGGCCGGTGAGAAGGTGCGTTGGGACTGGCTGCTGCACAGTCCTGTAAAGTTCGATATAGACCCTGCCACAGCCACGCTGACGACTGTCAATAAAGAAAAAGGGTTCACTTCTGTAGCCCGGCTGTTCAGCGGGCAAAAAGCGACCATTACCCAGACGGATAAGTTTGCGGCGCCTCCGGACAGTGCAAACGCCCAGCGTGGTGAGGACTTCACCGCTCCCTGGTCGCTTACCGCGAGTTTCGGACCGGGCAAGAGTAACCGCATACTTACCATTATCCAGATTGAGGCCGACGGCATGCAGGCTGCACAAATCATAAGGGAGGGCAATGCCTTGCAGTGTGGTGAATGGAGCATCGAGGCCGAACTGGATGCGAGGCGTCCGGGGCGTCTGTACATACGTAATAACCGGAACAATGCCGTGTTCAGCTATGGAACCGGGAAACCGGAAATAAACGGGGAGACTTATTCATGTAAGGAGAAAGACGCCTCTGTCCTGTTCGACAGTGTCAATGGAAAATGGAAAACTCAGGAAATGAGTGACCAAAGAGTACAGACAATGGGGAGATGGTAAAACAGTTCTAATTATTATGATATTATATGATATGAAAAATAAATTGAAAATTATTTTCTTATTCCTTCTTTTTAGTTTTAATTCATTTGCACAACAAAGTGAACAAGACAAAAAGATGGCATGGTGGCGCGAAGCACGTTTCGGTATGTTTATACATTGGGGACCCTACTCCATTTTCGGGGGTGAATGGAAAGGGGAAGATAAATACAGTGAGTTTGTCATGTTGAATGCCCAAATACCTTTGAAAGAATACGCACAAGTTGCAGCCACATTCAACCCTTACAATTTTAATGCAGAAGAGTGGGTATTGGCAGCAAAGAATGCGGGAATGAAATACATCGTATATACATCCAAACATCACGATGGTTTTGCCATGTATCATTCCCGCTGTAGTAAATACAATATCTTTGATATGACTGTTTTCAAACGGGATCCTTTGAAAGAACTGGAAACTGCCTGTCGAAAACATGGAATCAAATTGGGAATATACTACTCTTTAGGACGTGACTGGGAAGACCCGGATGTTCCGACAGATTGGCCAACAAAAGGAGGAAGAAGTAATACATGGGATTATCCGGATGAAGACTCCAAAGATATAAACCGATATTTCGAACGAAAAGTCAAACCGCAAATAAACGAGATACTATACCAATACAATCCGGACATAATTTGGTTTGATACCCCGGAAAAGACACCGGCAGAACAAAGTGCAGAACTCAGGAAAATGATACTTAATTATAATCCGAATATTATAATCAACAATCGTATAGGAAATGAAAAGGGAGACTTTGAGATTTTAGAACAGAAGCAGAGTAATGAAATCAAGAACAATCCATGGGAAGCTTGTGTCACAATGTCTCGAAATTGGGGATACATTAAGCGTGACAAGGCATTTAAGTCCCCTGAAAAAATCATTCATATTCTGACAGATGTCATAAGTAAGGGAGGAAACCTATTGCTAAATACAGGGCCGTTAGCCGATGGAAGTTTACGAAAAGAGTCTTTGGCCCAGATGTCAGCGATTGGAAAATGGATGCACATAAACGGAGAAGCAATTTATGGTAGTAAGCCATGGATTGTTTACGGTGAAGATGTACACAAAAAGGAACAAACCATCGTAGCAAAAAAAGGATATGAAGATGAAGTATATGATGCAACAAAAGAAGTAACTCAGGATATTCGTTTTACAACCCGAAATGAATACCTTTATATTATAGCACGGTATTGGGAGGATGATACAGTGAATGTGAAAACGTTATCCAAACAAAAGCATGTTGTAACTTCATTACAGATGTTAGGAACAAAGCATTCTATTAGTTGGGAACAAACCGATGAAGGACTTTTCATTCAACTTCCCAAACATATGAAAAACGAAAAAATAAAAACATATGTATTTAAAATTAAATTATAATCAATAATGAATAAATTAAAGTTATTGTTGGGTTTAGTTATCCTTTTTAGCATGGAGTTATCTGCACAACAAAGTGAACAAGACAAAAAGATGATATGGTGGCGTGAAGCACGTTTCGGCATGTTTATACATTGGGGACCTTACGCAGTATGGGGGGGGGACTATCATGGATATTTGTCACGTGCAGGTGGACCTGCATGGATGATGAACCGCTGTAAAGTTCCCGTAAAAGAATATCAGGAAATGACCAAAACCTTCAATCCCGTCAAATACAATCCGGAAGAATGGGTACTGTTAGCAAAAAATGCAGGAATGAAGTACATAATCATAACAGCAAAACACCATGACGGATTTGCTATGTTTAAAAGTAATGCAAGCAATTATAATATAGTCGATTTCACTCCTTATGGCAAAGATGTACTGGACGGATTGGCAAAAGCCTGCCGGAAACACGGGATGAAATTAGGCTTTTATTACTCACAGGCGCAAGACTGGAACAATCCGGGTGGAGCAACACATAGAAGACCTATGGAACAAGGCTGGCCAAACCCTGATGCGGAAAAGATTGATGCGTACACTGCAACTCATAACGGCAGTTGGGACCCGATACAACAAACACGTACAATGGAAGAATATACAGACAGTGTAGCCATCCCCCAAATAAAAGAGTTACTCAAGAATTACGGTGATGTCGCTGTCATGTGGTGGGACACTCCCAGTGGACCACCCGCTCTCGCAAGAAAAATAAATGAGGTAATAAAAAAATATCCTCATATCATAACCAATGACAGATTGGTAAGAAATGAAAAAGACATTACGGGAGATTATAAAACTCCGGAGCAGGCAATACCAACAGAAAAACAGTTGGACGGTACGGATTGGGAAACTAGCATGACGTTGAACAACAGTTGGGGATACCAATGCAGGGGAGTTGTATGGAAATCTCCTCAGACTTTGATAACCAATCTTATTAACATTGTATCCAAAGGAGGTAATTTCTTGTTGAATATAGGCCCCGCCCCTAACGGTTCCATTCCAAAAGGAAACATTCAACGCCTGAATGCCATAGGAAAATGGATGAAAAAATACGGGAATTCCATTTACGGCACAGAACGTTGCAAAGTAAAAAAGCCCGATTTCGGGTATTGCACACAAAAAGTCATTGGAAACAAGACTCATGTCTATCTTCATGTTATCGAATGGCCTGAAGACGGAGAATTACTGTTTCGTTTGTATCAAACCGCTTCTTCTGCACGCTTGCTGCACAATGGACAGATTTTGAATTTTGAAAACACACATGATGGAATCTATATCAATGTGCCTTCAAAAGCTCCTGATGATATCGCATCAGTCATTGAATTAACATTTGATTGTGTACTGCCACGTTATTCCATCAAACCTATGAATAAGAATAATTATGATATTATAGATGGAAATAATGACATTCATTAAAAGACCTTTCGACATTATCAATCCCGTCTTTATAAATATTCGATTACCTTTGTCAGAAAAGAAAAAGAAACATACAACAAATTACAAAACTTGATTAATACATGAAAAGAACCCTATTATTCTCTATTGCAATATGGTGTACAGCTATTTGTTGCTATTGTCAGATTGACTGGAAAACTTTTATGTCCAAACAAGACATGATATGGAACCGTCTACCACAGACATGGTATGAAGCACCTTTTATGGGAAACGGAAGTATGGGTACCTATATCTGCAAAGAACCGGGAAAGAATGCGATACGAATAGACGTAAACAACAGCCTGGTACATGACCATCGGAAAGATGATAAAAGTATCTATGGAAGATGCCGCCTGCTGATAGGGTACTTTCTTCTACAACCAGTAGGAGAAATAAGTTCCGGCACTATGCGACTCGATTTATGGAATGCTGAGACACGAAGCTGCATCCGTACTGCTTCGGGAGAAATAAGGTTAAAAGCCTACGTCACTTCCGAAAGCCCTTACATTATCGTTGAGGCAGAAGCAACCGAAGGCGAAAAAGACTTCCGTTGGCAATTCTATCCGGAAAGCACCGATTCGCCCAGACAGCTGAATGCCATTCGAAAAAAAAGCAAAAATCACCTTAAGAAAGACTATGTTTCCAATCCGCCCTCACAATTGTATGAACGCAATGGATTAGACTATTGTTGGCAACCTCTGCTTAACGGTGGCGGTACGGCTACTGTTTGGAAAGAAATGAGAAAAGGCAACAAGCGTATTCTTGTCATCAGTAATGCACATTCTTTTCCGGAAATGAATGCCTTACAAAAGGCGGAAACCGCATTAACAAACCTGCAAATAGCAGATTTACCTGCACTCCGACAAGCACATCAAGATTGGTGGCATGCCTATTATCCACAAAGTTTTATAAGCCTGCCTGATAAAAAGATAGAGAATTTTTACTGGGTACAAATATACAAACTGGCCTCTGCAACCCGCATCGGAGGCGGACTGCTGGACAATAGCGGCCCCTGGCAGGTATTAACGCCTTGGCCTAATGCCTGGTGGAACTTAAATGTACAATTGAGCTACTGGCCTGTATATACTTCCAACCGATTAGAGCTGGGCATGCCGATTGTGGATGTTGTAAATGATAATTTTGAAAACTTAATAAACAATGTACCCGAAGCCTATCGGAAAGATGCAGCCGCATTGCCTGTAGCTACAGATTTCAATTTAGTAGGAACAGATATACGCGTACCCGGCAGTAAACCCTTTGCTCAAGTGGGAAATCTTCCATGGTTGTGTCATAACCTCTGGCTGCAATATCGCTATAGCATGGATGAAACCATATTGAGAAATGTAATTTTCCCAACTTTGAGACGGGCTATTAATTTTTACATTCCTTTCCTTGAAAAAGACGAACAAGGAATTCTACATCTGAAAGAGACTTATTCTCCGGAATACGGAAATACCAAAGATTGTAATTATGACATCGCATTACTCCGTTGGGGATGCGAAACATTGCTTGAGACTTGCCGGATTCTATCCATTGACGATGATTTATGCCTTACATGGCAACACATAGTCGATAATCTGACTAATTATCCTCAGAACGAAAATGGCATAATGATAGGAAAAGATGTTCCCTACAGTCATTCTCACCGCCACTTCTCACATCTCTTGATGTTCTACCCCCTCTATCTCCTGAATGCAGAACAACAAGGAAGTAAAGAACTACTGGAAAAATCAATCGAACACTGGCATAGTATGCCGGACAATATTCTCGGCTTTTCCTATACAGGCGCATCCTTGCTGTACGCAGCTTTCGGTGAAGGAAACAAGGCCTTGGAAAAATTAAACGGGTTATTTGCCCTTACTTTACGTCCTAATACGATGTATATGGAAAGCGGTCCTGTAATTGAAACTCCCTTATCCGGTGCACAATGTGTACATGACATGTTGTTGCAGAGTTGGGGTAAAAAAATACGCGTATTTCCAGCTGTACCTTCGCAGTGGAAAAATATCCAGTTCAAGGATTTACGGACCGAAGGGGCTTTCCTTGTGTCTGCTGTTCGTAAAGAAGGCAAGACAATCAATATACAAATTAAAAGTCTGGCGGGAGAACCTTGTACGCTGCAAACAGACATGAAAAATCCTATTGTGAAAATCGGTAATGCCACCTTGACTACTAAAGGAGAAAATGAATACACATTAGACTTGAAGAAAGGAGAAACTGTAACAATCACTACCCAAACCGATGCAATTTTCGCTATAAGTCCGGTTGACGGTGAAGGACAAAATTTCTTCGGATTACAATGAGACTAACAATAACAGACATTAATTTAACAAACCAATTACATGAAACACTTTATTTTCAAACTCATTTCAGGAAGCACATTAATACTGCTTCCCTTAATGACCCAGGCGCAAATCACTCTAAAGAACTGGACCATCGAAGACCACTCCGGAAAAGTAAAAATCCTTGTATCAAGCGATACGCTGGAAATTACCGCACCCGACGGTCTTACACTTTGGTACAACCAACGCCTTACCGGTGATTATGAAATCGGCTATCGTGTGAAAATGCTGATGCAAGGCGGAAAATACGACCGCCTTAGCGACCTGAACTGCTTTTGGGGTGCCAATGACCCGGAATACCCCGACAATCTCTTCGCACGCAGCGAATGGCGAAACGGAATTTTCCAACGTTATAAAACGCTAAGCCTGTTTTATGTGGGATATGGCGGAAACCACAACTCCACTACCCGCTTCCGCCAGTACTTTGCCAAAGCGGCGGATACCAGTGATGCAATAGCCCGCCCCGTAATCAAAGAGTATACGGACAAGGCGCACTTGCTGATTCCAAATAAATGGTACGACATCAAAATCCGTGTGGAAAAAGGAGTCACAACTTACAGTGTCAACGGCGAAGAGCTGTTCCGACTGCCGGTTAAAAAGAATGAGGGAGACGGATATTTCGGACTCCGCCTATTGGAAAACCACACACTATTTACAGGCTTTCAGGTAAAAAGCCTGAAGAGGTAAATGTAATGCTTTCACCCAAGAAAATACAGAATTAAAACAGTATTCGACAAAAGTAACATACCTTTAAACTACACCCAAACACCTTTCAACAATCCTGCACAGGATATTTCACGAATATCCATATTTTTGCCGGTGAACAAAAATCACTAAATACTTACTGACATGAAAAGAAACTCTCTGTTGCTTGCAACCGCTCTGCTCATAGGCATGACAGGCTGCAAAAACACTCCGGTCCAGAAAGAAGCCTGGATAAGCAACGCACTCGATGCCGCTTCCTATCAGTTGAAATCAACCGCCGAGGAACTCTCCGGAACAAGCAAGTTCCCACGTTCCATACATTCCGGCTATGATGTAAACTTTCTTGATACTCAACTGCAGCGCGAGAACAAAGCATACATCGACTCTTTACACCCCAATCCCGAAGCCCTGCAATTAGGACAAAAACGTCTTTGCGGCATTGCCGACTGGACCAGCGGATTCTTCCCCGGAAGCCTTTGGTATGCCTATGAACTGACCGGTGATGAAGAGTTGAAAAAACGCGCCATCGAATATACCAACATCCTGAACCCGATACGTGAGCTGAAAGGTACCCATGACGTGGGCTTCATGATGAATTGCAGCTATGGCAATGCCCTCCGCCTCGCCCCTAACGACACCATTAAAGCCGTACTCGTAGAAACAGCGGATAATCTGTGCGCCCGTTTCAACCCGGAAATCGGTTGTATACGCTCATGGGACTTCGGTGCGTGGAACTTCCCCGTAATCATTGACAATATGATGAACCTGGACCTGCTGTTCAACGTATATAAGCTGACAGGAGATGAGAAGTATAAGAATGTGGCTGTAAAGCATGCACAAACCACTATGAAAAACCACTTCCGTCCGGACTACACCTCCTATCACGTGGTCAGCTATAACAATGACGGAAGCGTGGAAATCAAACAGACACACCAGGGTAAAAATGCAGAATCGGCCTGGTCGCGCGGCCAAGCGTGGGGAGTATACGGCTACACTTCCTGCTATCGCGAAACCCGGGACACGGCTTTCCTGCAGGAAGCCGTTCACATTGCAGACATGATTATGGAACGTGTAAAGACGGACGACCTGATTC
>OIYT01001494.1_pt1 | contig 16484 bp, 16 predicted proteins | sample 1588201 | NCBI WGS metagenome assembly OIYT01 (sample SAMN03283260) | human gut metagenome | biome: human-associated habitat; material: feces | host: Homo sapiens | place: USA | collected 2013
CCGTTTGGCGATGGCGGTGACACCCTTTCCAGCCAGGTAGTCATCGAAGATGCTTGCATAATGTTTTCTCCTTTCGTTTTCTGCGTACCAACCGGGCTTTACAGAGCATGAATAACAGCACAAGACCGGTAGTCACTGTTCACACAACCGCCTCCTTCCCTGGACCCCAGCATTCAGGTTATTCCCCAGCAAAGACATCTACATGACCGCAGATAATATTTCACCTTTGTTAATGGTAAATGGAATCAAGTCTCAGTTTTGCTTGAATTGGTTGCATGTACAGGCTTTTTCTGATACGTCTGATAATACCATTCCAAAAATTCGCCATAGATGCGATCCTCCGCTTTTTTACGGGCATCAACCGCATCCTCTATCCGGGAAAACGACCCAAGGTTATAGTTTTTTCCCTTAAAACCAATTTGAGCTGTCCTCTTTTGGGTTCTGCGGTTGAGGTACACTCCGTTATAGCCGCTGCTGTTGTTTTTTAACAGCCGCTTTCCTGTTTTTTCAAGCAAGGTGACAGAGGTCCCATCAACAAACTTCATATTGGTTTTGATGATACTGCTTTGCAGGCATCCGCAGCTTTTGGTCCTTCCGCCTTGCAGCAGAGTTTGTCACACAATCGTTTCATTGCCGCAGTCCCGAACCGTACCCCGCTGCAGAGTGCGGGTGTCCAACTGGACGGCCCCGCCGCAATCACAAGTGCAGTTCCAGACCATATAGCCGTTTTTCCGTTCCCCGGTCGGTTCCGATACTGTCAGCTTTCCAATACGGAAGCCGATCCCAATTTTGGGCTTCACTCATTCTTCCTCCCGTTCAAACCGGATCGTCACACGGCTTTGCCCGCCCACGGTACAAGTGAACAAGGTCAAATCCCAATCTCCGCTTTCCACCGCTTCAATAGAGGTTAGCGGCAACGTCTCCCGTTCCACCATTTTGTAAGTGAATACATTTCCGTCCATATCCGTGAAGGTGGCAAGATCGCCCTCATTCAGATTTTTTAGGTTGCCGAAGTGGGAAGTGTAGTTATGTCCGCAGATAATCAGATTGTTCAGATAAGCCGACCCGCTGTACCGGCAGGGAGCTGTTTTCAGGTTGGGATAGCTCCATTGGCTGACAACCGGCAATTCCAGCTCCAAGGCTGGGATTCTTAAAATACCAATAAAATCAATCCCGTTAATGTTTTCCACCGGCATTTCCATATTTGGAGCTAAAACATAGTCAGGGATAACTGTCCGCTCGTCACGCAACAAAGGGTCCGGTTCTTCTGTTGCGGTTGTGGGGATTTCTACGGGTGGTTCGGTCACAAGGTACTCCTCAATACAATTTAGTGCCTGACTGGATGCTTTCTCTGCCCGCAGATCATCGTACAGGTTGAAAGCTGTTATAAAAAGGGCTGCTGCAATCAGCAGCAGCCCAAGTGCGATCCAGAGGAAGCCCTCTCGTTTCCTGCTATTTCCCTTCTCATTTTTCATCTGCGGCACCTCGACGGCGTAAAAGACCGATCACGACAAAGAGTAAACCAGCAGCAATCAGCACCGGCACCGGCCACCAAAGCTGGCCGGTCTGGGGAAGCGTCGGCTTTGTTGGAGTAGTTGGTTCGTCTGGAATATCTTCATTGTGGGTGTTCTTCACCACAAAAGTGATGCCTTCTTGTGTGACCTCCACAGTGTAGTTGTCAGTTTCCTTCTCTACAACAGTCCAGCTATATCCATTATCCAATGCTGTCCACGTATATCGCCAGTTATTTGCCGCGTTCAGGGGAACCGTATCAAAGACCTTTCCGTCGCGGAGAAGTTGGACAATGACTTCCTCCGGGCGGTCTTTTTCTTGCCCCTTATCCCCCCAGAGCTTCAGCACCTTCCGGGTGATGGTATCGTCACCGGAGCTGCCCGGGATCTTGGAGCGGTCAAACTTCGGGCTGACCGCCACATCATAGCTCCAGACATTGTTCTCCTTGTCCAGACTGGGCAGCATCGCCATAAACGGCGTAGCATCATAGCGGTAACCGTCTTGTGTATGGCGTTCTCCAAGCACCAAATATAAACCTGCTGTCAGCCGCTTTCCGCCTGTTGGAAATGCTATTTGGCCGTTCCGATCTGTTTTGCCGCTGTCGGTAGCCGCGATGTTATCCCGCAGGACATATCCTTCCAGCGTAGAAGCCAATGCCCTCCAGGTATCGTCGGCTTTCCCGGGGATATCCACGTTGAAAATCTTAAATTGCTCTGTTGTCTCCAGTTCACCGTATGCATTCACTGTCGCAACAAGATAGATGTTGAAAACTGCACCGGACAGCGGCGTTCCGTAATCCTGATACGTAATTGTGAGACCAACATCCTGATCCAGGTCAATACGACCCGCAGCAAGCGCGGAAACAGGCAAAAGCATGAAAACCAGCAATAAACTCAGGCAAATGGAAATCAGCCGTTTATTCATTTTCATCAGAGTCACCTCCGGTTTTTTTCTTTGATTTTTTCGGCAGCAGTAAAATCACCAGCAGAATCAGGAGCATGGGAATCGCCACAATGGGTGCCACCAGCAGCGGCTCGATTTGCATGGCATCCGCCGTAATGCGGATGGCCTGCGCCTCCTCCTGGTTTTCGATCCGGTGGCCCCGGACTAGCAGGCGGTGTGAGTTGATTCCATAGGGGGTACAGGTTACCAGGGTGCAGTAATCTTTTCCTTCCTCGATTTCCAGGTCCTCCAGCTCATACGGAAGCACAATGCGGATTTGATCCACTTCATAAGTCAGGGTTTCATCCAGAACCCGCATCAGGAAGGTATCGCCTATCACCATCTTGTCCAGATCCGTAAAGAGCCGTGCGGACGGCAAGCCACGGTGCCCGGACAGGACACAGTGGGTCCCACTGCCGCCAATCGGCAGGGAAGTACCCTCGATATGGCCTACCGCGATTTGTAGAATCGCTTCATCCGTGCCGTGATAGATTGGCAGGGAACAGTTAATGGAGGGGATTTCAATGTATCCGATGATGCCATTGCCGGAGACATTCAGCAGGCTTTCGCATTGCGCCCGTTCCTCGTCTGTCATATCATACCGGTCGGCTTTATCGATCAGAGATTGATTGTACGCTTGTGCATCTGCCCAAAGCTGTTCATAGGTGTCAGAGTCGATTTCTGCCACCTGCTCCGCGTAAGAAGCGATGGCGTGAGATTGGTGCAAAGAATTCCAATAGTCGCTGACTGTGGGATACAGCAGCAAGGACAGCCCTGCAAGAAGGATGAAAATCAGGAATAATGTAATGAGATTACTTGTTCGTTTCTTCATGCAGGGATCTCCTTGCTGTTGTATGCCGGGGAGGCGGGGACCTCCCCGGTTAACAACAGATCAATACTTCAAAATCTTAGGATTGTGCTTACTTCTCCGCACCGCTCATGCGCTTCTTGGTTACCAACAGCACGACAGCAGCCAGAACCAGAACGCCGCCCAGCACATAGAAGATGGTGGTGCCGATGCCGCCGGTGCTGGGCAGCTCGGAGCCGGACTTGTTGACCACGGTGGTGGTGATGGAACCGGCCGTCAGATCAACGGTGCCCAGGTCGATGTTGACGCTCTCGCCATTCTTCATTTCGGTCTGCTTGTTGCCGTTCGCATCGGTCAGATAGGCATTCAGAGTTTTCAGAGTAGGGGCATCGGCAGTTTCATCATGGGTAGCCTCGATGACGAAGTAGATGGGGTCAATGGTATTGTAGCGGACGGGGGTCTTGGTCTCGGTCAGTTTGTACTGGCCATCGTCCAGGCCGGAGAAGGTGAAAGAGGTGGTAATCTCATCGACAGTGAATTCCTTGACCGTTGTCCAGGTGTCTGCAGCACCATCTTTGCCCTTGATCAACTTCTCCAACTTAAAGGCAGCGCCGGTCAGAGGCTTGTTCTCGCTGTCCACCTTGTTGATGATGGTCTTGTAGGTAAACACGATGACGACATCCTTCGGGGTTTTGCCGGTCTCGTTGTTGCCTTCTTCAGACTTGTTGGGGTTGTTGGAGTATTCAAGATAGACCTCGTTGGGGTTACCGGCGGAGCCGAGAACGGCATTTTCATTCAGCTTTGCGGCGTACTCCACGGTGATCACAGAGCTGTTGCCCGCACCCAGAGCCTTGACATCATCGCAGGAGACGGTCAGCGTGGTGGTGCCGTCGGCGTTGACGGTGGCAGTGACGGTAAATCCATTGGTCTCGGTGCCATCAATATAGACCTTGGCATCATTGTTGTAGGTCAGGCCCTTGGACAGGGTATCGTGGAACACGACCTTGTAGGCGGTGTAGGAGGAGACATTACCCGCCAGAGTGGCCTTGAGCTGGAAGGGAATGGAATCGCCAATGTCATAGTCGGCGGAATCCTGCCAGTCGGTCTTGGTGGTGTCGGTGGAGTCGTTGATATCTTTAACCTTTTTCTGCACTTCGGGGACATCGGACTTAGGCGTAGCGGTTACATTGCCCACAACCTGTATGATGTATTCGGTGTAAGAATCGTTGTTGCCGGTCAGGGAACCGTCCTGATCCTTGACCAGATAGTAACCGGCGGCCAGGCCGGAGATGACATACTTGCCATCGGTGACGGTGTTGGCGGAACCGGCAGCGGTGGTCAGATAGGGAGCGACCGCCTTGGCAAACGCTTTGGCATCGGCCTCGGTTTTCAGCGTTTCCGCCTTTGCGGCAGCGTCACCCAGCGCGGTCTGGCCCGCTTCGCTGACGCCGGAACCCCAGACGATGTTGGACAACGTAGTGCCGCTCAGATCACCGGTGAAGATCTGGTAGGCCTCATAAGTATGATCTTTGGCGGAATTGTTGATCGTAATGGAATAGGTAGTTTCCTCCGCAAACGCAGTGGTGGCCAGGGCGAAAACCATGACCAGTGCCAGCAGGAGGCTGGCAAGTTTTTTGATGTGCTTCATTGTTTTGTTTCCTTTCTGCTTTTAAATTTCTGGGTGGTATATGTGGTATATATTTTTGCGCTCAGGAGAATGTGGATTCCCCCTTCCTGCGCTTGCTATGGGTATACAACAAGATCGCCGCTGCGAGCATCAGTGACAGTCCTCCGATGGTAAACATTCCGATCCCTCTGCCTCCGGTTTCGGGAAGCACAGGATAGGAAATGTTGTTGGTCACAGTCACATTGCTCTGTGCGGTATCAATTGTCACCATGGCACTATCCGAATAAGAGACCTTGAACTGATTTCCATTCACAGTTCCGACCCGTTCGTTCAGGATCGGTTTCCCGGCATCATCCAGCTCGAAGAGATAATAGGTTTCCCCCAGTACCAAATTGGTAAACTTTGCCGTTTTGGAACCGCTGTCACCATCTGCAAAGGAAATCGAGACGGTCTGCATGGGGTCTCCCACAGGATTGGGCGTATCATAGAGGCCAAAGCGGTAGGTTCCGCTTACCGGGGACGCTTCGCCCTCCAGTCCGGCAAAGCACTTTGTGACACTGGCCTCGCCCCGTCCGTTGCCCATGCGAAATTCGTACGTATCACTTTCGTACCACACATCCACACCGTCCGGGTATTCGGGGTAACTGCCGTCAGCATTCGCTTTGGCAACAAGGAAGTAATGGGGAGCTGCGTCCAGCACATAGCCATCCGGTGCCTTCGTTTCGACAATTCGGTAGACTGTGTTGTACGCCATAAGCGGAGCAGCTCCGAACGCAAGCACGCCATTGGCATCCGTTGTTCCGGTCCATGTTTTGCCCTCTGTTGGCGTAAAGGTGCCATTGTCCATGGTCCCCTCTGCCATTTCGAATTCTGCACCGGGCAGCCGGGTGGTGACCGAACCGCTGTCATACTTGATGATCTCCACAGTCGGTGTCGAGGAGCCAACGGCGGTTCCACCGGCAGCATAGGCGTAATCATCGTCAATTATGGTTCCGGACGAGGTGGAGGCATACCCCTTCCAGTGGGCATCATTGCGGATCGCTACTTTTACCCCCGGCTTTACCTGCACTCTTGCTTTGTAGCTTATGGTGATGGGGACGCCGTCAGGAATAGTGATACGAAGGGTGCTTCCCTCTACCGAAGCGGTATAGGGGACGGAGGCTCCGGTATTGGTATTCGTTACCGTAATGGATGTGGGGTCCAGCTGTAAGGTCTCACTAAGCGTATCCACCACTGTCAGATAGTCCGTACCCGCCAGCAGATCTTCCCCAAGGCTGTTTACCTGAATCGTGAACGGGAGTGTTCTGGCCCCTGTTTTCACCGTCTTTTTCAGCGTGGAGGTGGAAACATTAACAGACTGAGAATCAATGTCCCGCTGGCGGCCGTCCTCCCCGTAAAGGATAACCTGATTGTTAAACTGCTTTTCCTCGCCGCCCAGCAGGACAGCGGGGTCTGTGACACGGCAGACGATCTGGAAAGTAACCGCACAGTTCTTTACAACCCTTCCCGCCACCAGATTGTCCACATCCCATACAAGGGAGTTTCCATCGGTGTAGTAGTACGCTGTAACGGAATTGGCCGTTGTCATATGTTCGGTGTAATCCGCACCGAGATCGGTGAGTCGGGGAACAGTTGTATTCTGAGCCTGGCTGCCACGTGACAGAACCCGAAGATAAGCAAGCTCCATACCGTCGGGTATGGTATCTTCCAACCGGTACCTGCCGGACAGTTCGCCGGCATAGTTCACGGTTATCTCCCATGAAACAAACATACCCGGTTGTCCAAGCTCCTGGGTCAGAATGGTTCCCACGCTTCCACTCGTGGTTTCCTGAATTGATTCACCGTTAAACTTGAATACGGCACCGACTTTTTTCCATAGATTGGTTCCCTCATACAGGGTATCGACCGCCCTGCCCCGCTCAGTCCAGTTTTGGCCATCATCGCTCGTCCTGAGATAATTGCAATAATAGAGCGGACTACCAAAGAAGGGGTGGGGTGGAAGGAACGCAGGAGCAGTTTTAATAAAGATATACAGAGATTTCCCATCCAAAGGCAATGTCTTTTCCATCTTTATTGTGGCATAAGAGTAATCCTGGGTTTTCTCGCCAATAACATACTCTACAGAATAAAAATCGTTTTCAACTTCAGTCAACTGGCCGCTGTTCAGAGCCGCGTTCAAATCGGTGAATCCCATCAAATCACTTTCCGACAAGGGACTGGTATAGAGGCCAACCAGAGAATCCGCACGGATAAAGGAATAGGCAGAACCAGTTTGCAGATAGTCCTGCATATAAGTTCCTGCACGGACAGAATCCCCATCCACCTTGATCGCCCAATATAGGGTTCCCTTTGAATAGTTTCCCGAACTGCTTGTGGGACCCTCGTAATACCAGGAGTACTTCTTTGCCTCGATGGTATTTCCACCTTTCAGAATTACGTCCTTGGAAGCCGTTACTCCGGTCAGCGTAAAGGGGTCTCCGGTTCCGGGAATGATCTCGCCGGAGAGAGTAAAGCTGTTTTTGACAATTACCGCGGCAGTTCCCTCAACGGTTTTCGGCTGAGCGTAATAGCTGAGCCGGTAGGAATAGTTGTTCCCAGTCAACCCAAGCTGTGCCATGGTGAAGTTGAAGCTGGTATTGCCGTCTACCTTGACCCACAGGGTATCGACAACGCTGTTTCCATTTTTGATATCCAGCGCTTCCACCTTCACATAGCCCACAAACTGCATATAGGTGCCGTCGAGTTTGTCTGTCATGCTGGCGGAGGTCACGTTCCAGTCGCCCAGTTCGTTGACCAGAACCGTATACAGGTAGCTTCCGGCAGGGGCGGTGAAGTTTTTCGGCGGATTGATTTCCTCAACGGGCTCTGTTCCGGTGGCGTCAAAACCCCGGCCACTGATGGAAATATCAATGTCCTCTGTCAGCGCTTCCCCCACAAGTTTTTTTGCCCAATGGGAATACTGCAGGAATTTGGATTGCTGACTGGTTGCGAGATAGTCAAAGTCATCCTTCTTCGCGTTGTCGGAAAAAGCTTTGACGCTGTTATTGACGTACAGCTCCTTACCACCCGCCGCCGTCAGCGCTTCCAGCCCGACATGGACCTGATACTGGATGGTGAGGGCTTCTCCGGGAGCAAGATCGCCAAGAACCGCCGAGAACCCTTTGCCGTCCTCGTGCATAGTGGGCGTAAGGGCGGTGCCTGTCCCGCTGGCACTGGTTCCAATAAAGTACAGGAAAGAGCCATCCACATAATTCATGTAGGGTAGATACGCCTCGTTCGTCGGTTTTTCCGGGTCATTCAGGCAGTCATCAACCCGTACATTTTTCAGCGTAAACAGATTGCCCTTATTCGCCTGAGCCACCACCGTATAGGCGATGGTGTAACTTCCGTCCTCATTGCGGACCGGGCTTGCGGCAGTCTTTTTCAGATTCAGTCCGGCCTTGGGCTCCAGATTCGCCGTAGAATTTTCTTTGGGGTACTGGGCGGCATAAGCCTGAGCTTCGTTGGAGATCAGTTTCTCTTCGCTGTTCTGAAGATAGGTGTAGTTTTCTCCCAGCTTTACCCGGTAGCGGAGTGTACGGGTCTCGTTGGCAGTCATATCTCCGATTTCCCAGACAAGGTCTCCGGAAGCATCGATGCAGACGGTGCCGTGAGCCTTTCCTACCGCAATGGTTTCCCCGGGACTTCCGGTGCTTGTCAGGGTTTGCGCCTCGCTGCCGACCCCAAGGTAACTGACGAAGTCACTGTTTGCGGTAAAGTGATCGACCACCCGAACCTGCGGGCAGCCTTCCTTGCCAGCGGTCACGGTCAGTGTGTACTCCGCATAGTTTCCGTCCTCAGCCTCCACAATTTTCGGCGAAACCGATTTTGTGAGGGCCACCGTGCCGTTTTTTGCCGCGATGTCTTCCTCAAATTGGGCAATGATGGTTACATCACCAAGCACCAGTTTCCCCTTGCCTTCATCGTCCAGCGCGGCGGGATCAACCCGGCTGGATACATTGAAGGATCCGCTGATAACCGTGACATTGTTTGCGTTCTGCACTTGCAGCCATTCATCATCGAAGTCAATCGTCAGGATGCCGTTCTCTACGGAAACCGTGCCAATTATTTCGCCATTTTCATCTGTCATATCGCCGTCCTTCGCGGGGTCGAGAAGAAGCTGCGGTAGTTCAAATTGGAGAACGCCTCCATTGGCAAGCAAATCCGGAAGAGGCACATTGGCAAAGTTCGCAGTCAGTTTTAATTTCGCGTCTCCGGGGATAACCACACCGTCAGTGACCGTTATCCATTCTTCACCGGCTGCTTCCCGATAAAAGAGGGTTGCTCCGGTTATGTAGTTGGAAACATCGACAGGTTCTGCAGAATTGCCGGAATTTTCCGCCATCGGCATAATGCTGTCATCCGCTGCCACGGCATCCGTGTCAGCGGAGAGCTCGTCGGTATGCTCTGCCAGCAGACCGTAGCCGATAATTTCCGCGGCATCCGCACGGAAGGATATTTGCGCGACAGCATCGTTATAATCTCCTTCAATAACGGTGAGCGTTCCGGTGTCGGAAACTGCCGATACAAAGCCGGCGAGTTCTGCGCAGCCGTCATAATCCTGATCCAGAAATACAATGTCTCCGCGGAGCGGTGAACAGCTGCCTGCGGCTCTATACAGACCACAATCTGACAGCGCGGAGATCCAATCCTGGCAGTATTCCCCGCGGGGTACCGCAGAAGCAGGAATTTGCGCATAGTTCAGGCAGAAAGAAGCGAACATCCCGCTCCAGTCTCCATAGGGATCACCATACCACTGGCCGTACCGGGTGATCCCCTTCACTTCACCATCTTCGGTGACGATATAGTTCTGGATGCTTTCCTCATACCCAAGCTGGGTCTGCGCGATGGAGACAATATCGTCTGCCCAAATACCAGTCAGTTCAACACCCGAAACACTGCGTTCCCATAGGCCAGCGGACTCCACATCGGCTTCCGGATTGGAATGGCAAGCCAGGGAGTGTTCATGTTCCTCCAGCTGGCAAATCAGAACTCTCTCATAACAGTCGTCTGTATGGACATGAGCCTCTTGCCCGGCGGATTCAGATGATTCGCCTTCCGGGATATCACAAATTAAAACCTGTTGTGTTTCAAAGCACTCGGGCCCATGGAGGTGTGCGCCTTCGCTTTCAGCCAGCCCACAAATGTACGATACAACAGTTTCATAGCAATCGGTTGTATGCTCATGTTCCTCAGAGCAGACGAGCCGTTGCTCTGTTTCAACGCAACTCTCGTCATGGACGTGGCCAGCAGACTCCTCCCGATTGCAAATAAGTACCTGCTCCTCGTTATAACAATCATCTGTATGTATATGGCCATCATTACTCAGCTCGTCATATCCGCAAACCAACTGCATTTCGTAACAGCTATCGCCATGCTGATGCTCTTCGATGCCACACCAGGCTGCCTGTTCCATGGTAATCGCAGGCAGAATTAACATATAGGTAGTAACAAAAAACACAACACACGCCAGGCTGCCAACGATTTTCTGCCACAGGCTCCGACGTTTTCGTTTTTTGGCATAGGCGTCTGCCTGCGGCAGGATTCTATTCTGCATATAATATCCCCCTCGGGTTATTCCACTGGGCCAAAGCAATTCAACGGCCAAACGCGGAATAGTATTTTTCCGACAATTTGCTCCTGGGCTACACAGCCCACCGCAGTACTGCGGGAGTCTACCGATATGGAACGGTGATCTCCCATCACAAAGAATTTTCCGTCAGGTACTTGATATGGCAGTTCGATATTACAGTCTCCAAATGCCTTGTCAGCAAGGTACGGTTCGTTCAACGGCACGTTGTTTACAAAAACATTGCCGTCCTTGTCAATATCGACCCATTCGCCCGGACGGGCGATCACGCGCTTCACCAGAATCTTGTTGTTATAGTAGAAGGAAATCACATCTCCAGGTTCAAAATCTGATGTCTTAACAGAGAAAATAACTTCTCCATCCTGCAAGGTTGGAGACATGGAGTTTCCGTATATTTGCAGAACTGGAAGCCACAAAGTAGCTACGAGCACGGCTACAGCTGCTACGGCAATCAATGTGAAGATAGTACTTCTCAGTACTGAACGATACCGGTGCTTGTATTTAACCCTCTTGAGTTCGCCCTCCAGCTGTTCTATGGTAGGCGGACTCTCTATTATTTTCTTCTTCATGTTTACTTGCTTCCTTTGAGGAATGCTGGCAAAAGTTCCCGAAGCCCAGCTTGGTCATCGATGAGTTTTTGAATCCTGTGCTGCGCGTCCGCCCAGATTCGATCCGCAGATTCTTCTGCCTCTTTCGTCATCCTTGCGCATTTCTCCGTTGTGGCTGCCTCCATTGTCCGGCATTTTCTTTCGGTTTCCGCGAGAAGCGCGTTGGCCTTTTGGGTACTTTCTTCTTCCAATTGCCTGCAAATCTGTTCCTGTCTGCCGCTGAGCGCCCGGATATTCTCCAAGTATTGCTCGGCCGCTGCCTGGGCAGACTCAAAAACCTGATTGATCTGCATGGATGCCTCCGCTATAGAGCCAGCTTGGTCAATCTTGAACTGGCGGTCGGAAAGCTGTCGCGCCAGTTCCTCAACCTGAGCCCGCAGCCGGTCGTTCTCCCGGCTCTGTTCCAGCAGCATTTCCAAAAGGGCACTGCGGCTCAATTTTCTCAATTCTTTATCGGTCAAAGGACACTACCTCCTTTATATGGCATCCTGATCTTGCATATGATAGGTTTCATGGACAACCGGAACTCTGCTGCTGCATATTGATCCGCATTTTCGCAGAGTTCACAACTTTATACATGGTGATTTTACCATGCGAGACGCCAAAAATCAACAGGACGGGTAAAAATTCTTCATTTTCCCCCTCCGCTCGACTTTGATTTCTTGAGAATTCGACACGAATTGCAGCGACTGGATGAAGTTCAAGAAGGGCGCAGAATCGTATCGCCGTCAAAATTCTTGTCAGGAAGCTGGGTGTTCATGATTTCGCGTTAAAATAGCCGTGCTTAAACAACTGAAGGAGGTTTTTTATGTCAAAAAAAGGAGAAAACATCTATAAGAGAAAAGATGGAAGATGGGAAGCCAGATATATCAAGGGCTGCTCTACAGAAGGCAAAACCGTATACCAGTTTCAGAATTTCGGGAATGAGAGAGGGGCATTTTTAGAGCCCTGCCGAAAATTTTTTTCTCCATGTCCCTTGCTGACTTTTCTCCCCTCAAGTGGTAGATCACGAGAAAGGCCGAAAATTAAGTCGCTCGAAAAAATATTTATCCCCTCACTTGGTAGGCAGCGAAAAAGGCGAAAAATTAACCCCCCTCGGAAAATTTTTTGTTTTGGCTCTGATTTGAAGCTACTTTCCGGTTGCGGCACCAAAATTGATGCCATGTCCATTCCGGATTTCATCGGTGTGGCTGCAAAATTGATGCCACAAAATAAGCGCCCGCCTCTTTTCAGAAGCAGACGCTCATTTCTCTTATTCAGTTTTTACCGCAGCAGCCGGATCAGCAGCTCATTGATATCCTCGGTGGGCTTGCCGCCCGCTACCAGCTTGTTCCGAAAGGACAACAGGCCGTTGTCAGCAGCCGTCGCTCGTCGATGCAGAGTGCCAACACTCGATTTCTTCTATACTTGAACATCACCACACCTCAGTAGTAAACCAGCTCAGAAAGGACAACTTCCTCCGCTCGGCTGCGGATGCTGTTCATCCGCCCCACCCATTCCATTTGATTCTCGGCCTTCAGCCGCTCAGTCACGCCTTCGGCTTCCTTCATCTGCGCAACCAGCCGATCGAACATCTCCTGTGCCGTGTCGCCGCTTTCCTTGAGATGGTCGTCCAGCTTGCCGGTCAGCAGCATCCCCGTGTAAATGCCGTCTCTGTACTCGCGCAGATACCGCCTGCGCATTTCTGCGAATCTGTTGTACATACTCTTCCTCCTTCACGCCCGCTGTATGGGTTTTTATCATCATCCACATGATAGCGCAACCCGAAGGAAAAGCCCAATGTGCGAAAAACAGATTTGGCGGTAAGGCAACAGAAACAGCCATCCCCGAAATTGATCGGAAATGGCTGTCGTCTATGATGCGGCATTGTCTTAGCAAGCAACGAATCTGTCCGTACAGATTCACATGTCAGGGGATTCCCTGAGACCCTTATGTTTTTTTGCTGAAGCTCCATCTTGTTCTTTGTCAGGAATTTTGGTATCAATTTCTTGTAATAGTTTTACCAGTCGAGCCTTAATGTTTTCGTACTCAATGGATAACTGCGTTTTTGCCGTTGGAGTTATGATAGATGTATGCCCAACCGCATCTCTGATAGGCTTGTACACCGTTGCGGAACGACTCAATCCTGCATTTTTAGGACTGTCGGCTTTGTCAATTAAATTAGCCAAGTATCCCATATCAAGATAGAAAAGATTATCTTTTGAAGTTCTTATATCGTATGAAATATTTGCTGCATTCTTGTTTTTCTCTTCTTTTTCTTGCCATTTATTTGCTTCGCCTTGGGCCTCAGGGGAAACGGGTAATTATACGAATTGAATATACTGTCGTAATAGGTTCTCTGAAATAAAGCATACAATTCATTCAAATCTGCCGCGTGAACTTCTCGGACATTCTGCGTGTGATACGGCACATTGTTGTTATGTTCATATGTGTATTGGCATGTAGGATCAATGTCAAATCTGCGATAACATTAAGGCCGGAATCTATTAAGCCGCGAGTCAAACCGCCGATTCCGCAAAACAAGTCTATTATCTCAGACGGCATAAAACATCACCTGCTTTTCCTTTAATATACACTATCATTTTCTTGTGCTATTGTTTTGTTGCAGCACAATAAATTCTAATTATTTCTTCAGGTGTCGTATTTTAACTGCGAATTCAGGATATGTTATAGCTCTGAATTGATTGTGTGTTTGTCAGTCATAATTTATACGGCACCGTCCACTTGTAAAAAGCAAATTCCACCAGACTATTTAGATCTTATTGAAGAATTCCTCGTCAATTTCATATGTAGTTACTGGCTTTACCCCGATTCCGTACTCCGCGATTTTTGACATAAATTCTTCACCATCAATAAGATCTATCTGCTGTTTTCCGGGATTTGATGCTTCTTCACGTGCGGCTTTTGAAAAAGATCCAGTTGTAATCATGACACCTTTTTCGATATCTGTAGTAAGAGAGCCTCTAAAATCTCTTATTTCCCCGGCGCCGACCATTCCTTTATATCGTTTGCACTGAAATGCAACATTAAAGCTGAAAATGCCATTTATTCTCAGCTTGCCAGTGCCATCAATGCCGCCATCTCCAGATTTTTTCGTAACTTCAACCTGAGTAAATCCGCATTCTCTCAAAAGCCTTTGTGACAAACGTTCAAAGCCATACGGGTCCATATTCTGAAGCACTTCTGCCAAGCGGTCTTTCCAAGGCTTTGCTTCATTGGGAAATTCGACATCGTCGTCAGTCGGGTCATCATTCTCGGGTTGGTCATCAGCATTCTGCCGCTGCGAACGCTTCTTTGCTCTTCTTTCAGCATTTTCAGCAGTTACCTTTTTTACAATTTCTTTTGAATCAAGTGCATCAACAGCTACAAAGTCCGGCAGTATCGACCATACTCCTCTATCACTGTTTTCAATTACGCCGTATCTGCTGAGGTATGTTCTCGCCCAGTCCGCCTGATACGAAAGCTCCGATTTATCAGTTCGGCCTTTGTGTTGAATATCAACGACCTCATCACTTATCTGCAAATCCTTGATAATCTGATCCAGAATTTCGTTGTTTTTTCCTGAGCCGCCAAGTTCTTTCAGTGCAATGAATGTCGGCATGATTAGGCTTGTATATCTGGGAATCCTTTTATCTATTTTTTCTTTCATTATTCTACCCCTTTTTAGTATCATGATAACGCCATTATGTTTTATCTTCGTTGTTGTCCCATAAAGCGGACTCATCTATCATCCGGAACAAAATCCATAATATCGTTTGGTTCCACCTCAAGTGCAACACAGATTGCACCAATCACATCGGTGGTGATATCCTTATCGTTTGCCAGCTTGTACATCTGATAATGAGTAATGCCGGCTGCTTCTTCCAAATCTTTCTTTTTCATATTCCGATCAACAAGAATATGCCACAGCTTCTTATAACTTACAACCATTTTGAATCTCCTTTACGGGCTATTTGGTGTCGGGTACAATAACATGAATATAGCATATCACGATTCGACCGAGAAATCAATAGTATGATAAGAATTTCAAACTTTTGATAGGCACAAAAACGTTATGACTGATTTGACGGTTGAGATAATTGCCGCTATCGGCGAAAACTGAATACTATTCCATCATCAAATCTTGATATTTTGCCGATGATGTGCTATACTATCCGTGTGAAGAAAGTGAGGGTTCACTATGAAATTTATTTCTGTCGCAGACGCGGCGAAAAAGTGGGGCGTTTCCGAACGCAGCGTGCGAGGGTACTGTGCCGAAGGAAAAATCGACGGTGCATTTCTGACCGGAAAGACATGGAACATACCCGAAACCGCGAAGAAGCCCGATCGCATTAACAAGAAAACCGATACACCAAAGACCCTTCTTGAGGTGCTGAAAGCCGAAAAAGCGGCGAAGCTGCACGGCGGTATTTATCATAAAATCCAAATCGATCTGACCTATAACTCCAACCACATGGAGGGCAGTCGCCTTACCCACGATCAGACGCGCTATATCTTTGAGACGAACACCATCGGCGCATCGGACGGGACGGTCAAGGTTGACGATGTGGTCGAGACCGCCAACCATTTCAAGTGCATTGATATGGTGATCGACAATGCCAATTATGCTCCGAGCGAGGCGTTCATCAAGCAACTGCACGCCGTTCTGAAAAACGGAACTTCCGATTCTCGGCTTGATTGGTTTGCCGTTGGAAATTACAAGAAACTGCCCAACGAGGTCGGCGGCATGAACACAACTGCGCCGGAGAATGTCGGTGCTGAAATGAAGAAGCTGCTTGCCGAGTACAACGCTATCACGCGCAAAACCTTTGACGATTTGCTTGACTTTCACTACCGCTTTGAGCGCATCCATCCGTTCCAGGACGGCAACGGCAGAGTCGGGCGCCTACTCCTTTTCAAAGAATGCCTGCGGAACAACATCGTGCCGTTTATCATTGAGGACGACATCAAGATGTTCTACTACCGTGGCTTGAAGGAGTGGCAGAATGAGCGCGGCTACCTGCGTGATACTTGTCTATCTGCACAGGACCGATTTAAGAAGTATTTGGACTATTTCCGAGTACCGTATGACCAATAAGCAAATCCGCCCCTGTGCGATACAGAGGCGGATTGCTTTTTCGTAATAAACCCGTGCGTCTATGCCGTAAAAATGCAGGAATTTCAATGTGTTTTTGAGTGTTGCTCTCACTTCCGCCATATGCTCTATGACCAAATCAAGTGGATGTACCGGATTTCCGTTACATCCACATTTTTTCGGTACGGAGCAGGCTTTCGTTTGCTCCGTTTTTTTCACTGGGATCGGTCGATCTGCTGGGATCATATAAATACAAAATTTTGCAAAAAAGCGAGGTGACGCCC
>OIYT01001495.1_pt1 | contig 16478 bp, 15 predicted proteins | sample 1588201 | NCBI WGS metagenome assembly OIYT01 (sample SAMN03283260) | human gut metagenome | biome: human-associated habitat; material: feces | host: Homo sapiens | place: USA | collected 2013
CACCGAACATACAAAACATACCGCCGGGATCAAATATGGTCTTGGTCATACCAATCCTCAGGAAAAGGTACTGAAACGCTACCGGGAGCTTGGGGGAGAGATCATTACCGTGGGTTCGGATGCCCATGAAACAAAGCATCTGGCATATGCCTTTGAAGGAATTCCGGAGCTTTTGCGAAAATGTGGTTTCCGGTATTACACGGAGTTCCGGGGACGCCGGCCGGAAATGATCCCGCTATGATATCTGCCGGAGCTCCTGCACAAAAGAACGAATATTTTCGAAAGTCGTATTTATCTCTTCCATGGTATTTTCATGGCCGATGGTGATGCGCAGTGCACCAAGTGCCATATCATCCGAAAGTCCAATGGCATGCAGTACATGGGATGGTGCCTGATCTGCAGAGGAACAGGCAGAACCGCCGGATACATAAATTTCTTTTGTTTCCAGCATGGCGATCAGTGTGGCACCGTCGATTCCCTGAAAGCTGACATTTAAATTGCCAGGCAGACGTTTCCTGCTTCTGCCGTTTAGCCTGGTCATAGGAATTTCCGATAGGATCCGGTGCATCAGATAATCCCGGAGCGTAGATTCCTGATTGACATATTCTGTCATATGCTCCAGAGAAATCTGTGCGGCTTTTCCCATGCCGACAATCCCGGCTGCATTTTCCGTCCCTGCTCTCCTGCCCTGCTCCTGGGCACCACCGTACAGCAGGGGAGACAGCGGCACTCCTTCTTTGGCATAGAGAAAGCCGACACCTTTAGGTCCACCGAACTTGTGGGCGCTGACACTTAAAAGATCAATGGGCGTGTCTGATACATTAATTGGCACATGGGCATATGCCTGCACAGCATCTGTATGAAACGGGATGCTGTTTTTTTGTGCAATCTGTCCCAATTCCCGGACAGGCTGCAGAGTGCCAATCTCATTGTTGGCATACATCACCGAGATCAGGATCGTATCGGGACGGATTGCCTTTTCCAGTACGGCAGGCTCCACAAAACCCTCACGATTCACGGGCAGATATGTCACTTCAAAACCACAGCTTTCCAGAAACTGGCAGGTGTGGAGAACGGCATGGTGCTCCATGGCAGAAGTGATGATATGACGACCTTTCACGGAGAGAGATCTGGCGGCATTCACTAACACCCAGTTATCTGACTCTGTTCCACCGCTGGTAAAAATAATTTCCTGTGGTTTTGCGTGAATGCTCTCTGCCAGACCGGTGCGGATCTGATCCAGCTTTTTATGAAGCAATCTGCCTTCTTTATAGGCAGCGGATGGATTGTAATAATACTTGTTAAGGTATGGTGTCATTTCACGGATGACCTCAGGATAAACTGCTGTCGTTGCGGCATGGTCCAAATAGATCATTTCTACATTGCCCCTTTCACCGATTTATTAACTCATACTTCCCACACTAAATATTATGGGCATATTACATTATTCTCTGTGAGAAATTTGAGTTATTAATACTTTATGCGTTTTTTGGTCATAGTTGCATTATTTTTTCATAGAAATGAACAAAGAGGTATGACCGGTCAGGGTGACAGGCTGCCGGTTTCGGAGGAATACCTATGGGAACAATGGCAGGAAAACTACTGAAAGGAACATTATTATTGACTGTCACCGGTTTTGCGACAAGGATCCTTGGATTTTTCTACCGGATTTATCTGGCAGATATGCTGGGGGCACATTATCTGGGAATCTATCAGTTGATCTTTCCGGTATATGCCATTTGTTTTACAATTTATGGAGCGGGGATCCAGACAGCATTGTCCCAGGTCATTGCATCGGAAAAAAACAAGAATGAAAATTCCTGTTCTGTGATGAAAATATTCCGGGCAGGAACAGGGATTGCCATGATGCTGGCATTCTCGCTGCAGTTTTTGCTGTGGTGGAAAGCAGAATGGATCGCTCTTCATTTTGTGATGGAACCGGCACTGACACCCTACTTAAGGATTATGGCGGTATTTTTTCCGTTTTGCTGCCTGGGTGCGTGTATAAATGGGTATTATTACGGGATACAGGATGCCAAGATTCCTGCCATGACCCAGGTGATCGAACAGATCTTCCGGATCTTTTTCGTGTTTGGAATGACTTTATTTATGATGCCGGATGCCACCGTGGAACAAAACTGCCGCATTGCTGTCTGGGGTCTTGCTGCGGGGGAGATCAGCTCCTGCCTTTATAATGTGTGGAAACTCTCAAGGCACTGTCGGAATGGTTTGAAAAAGAGAAGCTTCGGAGAAAGATTCCGGACCGGAAATTTTTTAAAACAGGGGAACAGAGCATCTGTCATATCTTTGCAGACACAGGATAACTGCTGTAGTCAGGGAATGCGATCCCTCCTATGGCTTGCTTCTACTCTCACACTCACAAGGCTTTTTATTACATTTCTCAATAGCGTGGAAACGGTGCTTCTGCCGGCAATGCTCAAACGTTATGGCTGTAGCAGTTCAGAGGCGCTCAGTATTTATGGAGTTCTGACCGGTATGACCTTTTCGTTTCTTATGTTTCCTTCGACGATTACAAATTCACTCGCAGTTCTGTTAGTTCCTTCTGTAGCGGAGGCGGACGCTGCCGGGGATATGCGGATGATCCGCAGGAGTATATCCCTGTCAATCCGTTACTGTCTGTTACTTGGAATCCTTTGCACCGGATTTTTTATGGTATTTGGCAATGAATTGGGAATGGTAGTTTTTCATAATGAAATGGCGGGCGATTTTCTGGTGACGCTGTCATGGCTTTGTCCGTTTCTGTATCTGGGAACAGCTCTTACCGGTATCATTAATGGAATGAAAAAGACACATATCACTTTTGTGATCACAGCGGTCAGTCTGGGAGTACGGATCCTGTTCTTACTTTGGGCGGTTCCTGTTTATGGTATGCGTCTTTATCTGATCGGTCTGCTGGCAAGCCAGCTTTTGCAGGTGCTGTTGGAGCTGTGTTATCTGAGACCGTATTTACGGACAGAGAATGATCGTCAAAGGACAAAGGAGGATTTTGATGCAGTGCGTGGAATTCTTTTGCCGGGAGTATTGCTGATTCCTGGTGCCATTGCAGCAAAAAGCAGCTACCAATGGCTTGGCAGCTGCTTTCCGGATCGTTATGCGATTTTGTATCTTGCAGTGGCAGGGATGATATTTTGTATCATTTACCTGTCGGGGCTTCTACTATCCGGAGGGATCACTCTGTCTTTTCTCCGGAAGGGGAATCATCCTTTGGCGGCTCTGTCTCATCAAAGGTAAGACCGAGATTACCATCTCTGGCGATCGTACGGTTCAGGTGCATTTTTAACTCGCCCCAGGCGTCCACCAGAGCCATCTTCTCGGAAAAGGGCATGTCCTTCAGATAGGACATATTTTCGTCCTCCGGAAGCATGGATGAACGCGGCATGGTCAGGATATATGTACGGCTGGAATTGATCGTGACCGTGGTATAATCTGACTTGGATAAGGTCAGCTCGAACTGAAATGCCCGTCTCCTGGCGTCAACTTTAATGTCCCGTGCGATCTTGTTCCGTTTGCGGTATAAATAATCTACAATCTTGTCTAACTTGTAATCAATACTGCTCCCCATAACAGCTACCTCCTATGAATAATACATAGTTTTCTATATCAATAGAATATCTATTTTTTCATAGAATGTCAACCTTATATGCATACATTTGCGGAGACATTCCGTTCTCAAACGGTACGCATTTTATTTTCCGTAATGTACATGGAGCAATTCATGGGAACGTTCCTTCAACATGCCGTTTTCGTAAAGATTGATCAGGGTCGGATTATCACAGGAACGTTTGACGATGGCTGATTTATCCGCTTTGTACATGCCCTGAGCCCGATCCTCTTTGACACTGCGATAACCAAACGGCTGACCGGCACCACCGATACATCCGTAAGGGCATGCCATCACTTCTACAAAGTCCAGCTTTTCCTCTCCACGCTGCAGCTTACGGATCAGTGTATCTGCATTACCAAGACCATTGACCACACCAACACGGAGTGTTTTATCCCCAAGAGAAATCTCTGCAATTTTAGTTCCTTCCAGTCCTCTGACACCGGAATATTCAATCTCGCGGAGCGTTTCACTATTCTTTGCTGCTACATGGCGGAGAGCAGCCTCCATGACACCACCGGTCACACCGAAGATCACGCCGGCTCCGGAATTGATGGAAAACGGCATATCAGGAGCACTAGGCTCAATCTCCTGAAACTGGACACCAAGTTCCTTGATCATCAGGATCAGTTCTTTGGTAGTAATCACATAATCGACATCGGGAACTCCGTTACGACAAAATTCATCTCGTGCCGCTTCGTATTTTTTGGCGACGCATGGCATGACCGCAACGGAGATGGTTTCCATACCTGTTTCTTCGTCGGCCGGCTTGTAATATTCTTTTAAAACAGCACCAAACATTTCCATTGGTGATTTGCAGGTTGAAACATACGGTAAAAGCTCCGGGTATTTCGTTTCTACGAAACGTACCCATGCCGGACAGCAGGAAGTGAAAAGCGGCATGGTATTTCCCTGAGGGTATTTCTTTTCACCGTTTTCCAGCTTGTAAACGAGTTCGTTTGCTTCCTCGATCACGGTGAGATCGGCACTGAAACTGGTGTCAAATACCGTGTCAAAACCAAGCATGCGCAGAGCGGTGTAGATTTTGCCGATCGTATTTTTGCCGGGAGCGATGCCGAATTCTTCTCCGATCGCCACACGGACTGCCGGGGCTATCTGGACGACGACCCGTTTATTTGGGGCATAAAGTGCCTGCCATACTCCTTTTAAATCTTTTTTGATGGTAATGGCAGCGGTTGGGCAGACAGCAGCACATTGTCCGCAGTTTACGCAGTCTGTCTCGGCAATAGGACGGCCGAAAGCAGGACTGACGATCATATTGGCACCACGGTGGGCAAAGTCAATGGCCCCCACATGCTGTACTTCGTTACACATTCTTACGCAGTCACCACAGAGAATACATTTACTGGGATCCCTGACAATGGACAGGGAGGAGTCGTCGATCACCGGCTCCGGATGTGTGTTTGGAAAACGCACCTTTGTAAGATGGAATCTGGCAGCCAGCATCTGAAGACGGCAGTTGCCGTTTTTCTCACATATGGTGCAGTCCCGGCAATGGGATGCCAGAAGCAGCTCCAGGATCATTTTGCGGTGCTGGTGAAGCTTTGATGTATTGGTATGGATCACCATTTTGTCTTTCGGCGGTGTGGAACAGGATGCGATAATGCTTCCGCGTTCATCTTCCACAACGCACATACGGCAGGCACCGTAAATGGACATATCCGTGTAATAACAAAATGTAGGCACATGGATTCCTGCTTTGCGGATAACCTGCAGGATATTTTTTTCATCCGTAAAAGCGGTACGGATTCCGTCAATGATCATATATTTTTCAGACATATTTAACCTAATCCTTTCTTAATCAAACCTCTTTTACGGCGTTAAAGTGACAGCCCTCTTTGCAGGCTCCGCATTTGATACACTTGGAAGGATCAATGGTATGCGGTTCCTTTACTGTGCCGGTAATGGCTCCGACAGGACACATACGGGCACATTTGGTACAGCCGCGGCAAAGCTCCGGATCGATCTGATATGTCATCAGTGCTTTACACTGGCCTGCCGGACATTTTTTGTCCACGACATGGGCAATATATTCATCCCGGAAATACTTTAAGGTACTGACAACCGGGGAAGCCGCCGTTTTTCCAAGACCACAGAGCGCTGTGGCGGAAATGGTATCGGAAAGTTTTTCCAGCAGTTCGATATGCTCCATGGTACCACGGCCTTCGGTGATGTCAGTCAAAAGCTCCAGCATCCGTTTTGTTCCCTCGCGGCATGGAACACATTTGCCGCAGGATTCATTCTGGGTGAAATTCATAAAGAAACGGGCAACTTCTACCATGCAGCTTTTGTCATTCATTACGACAAGACCACCGGATCCGATCATGGCACCTACTTTTTTGAGAGAGTCAAAATCCAGATTCATATCCAGATGATCCTCGGTGGCACTGATACAGAGACAGCCACCGGATGGTCCGCCGATCTGGACTGCCTTGAAATCACCACCCTTTACGCCACCGCCAATATCAAAGATCACCTCCCGGAGTGTTGTTCCCATCGGAACCTCAATGAGACCGGTATTTTTGACATTACCAGTCAGTGCAAATGCCTTGGTGCCGTGATTGTTGGCCGGTCCAAAGCCTTGATACCATTTTGCACCGTTCAGGATGATCGGAGGAACATTACAGAAAGTTTCTACGTTATTCAGGACAGTAGGTTTATTGAAAAGACCGTGCTCCACGGTACGCGGCGGTTTTACACGTGGCATACCTCGGTTTCCTTCAATGGATGTGGTCAGAGCACTTCCCTCCCCGCAGACAAATGCACCGGCACCCTGACTGATATGTAAGTCAAAATCAAAGCCGGATCCTAAAATATCCTTTCCTAAAAGCCCCTTATCCATGGCTTTGTCAATGGCTGTCTGGAGACGTTCCACTGCCAGCGGATACTCGGCACGAACATAAATATAACCATGATGTGCTCTGGTAGCAATGGCTGCGATCAGCATACCCTCGATCACACGGTGCGGCTCGCCTTCCATCATGGAGCGGTCCATGAATGCACCGGGATCCCCTTCGTCTCCGTTACATACAATATATTTCTCCTCTTCTTTCTGATCCAGAACCTGCTGCCATTTCCGACCGGCAGGGAAACCGCCGCCGCCACGTCCACGCAGACAGGATTCTGTGATCTCGTCAACAATTTCCTGGGAAGTCATATCAAACAACGCTTTTGCAACGGCACTGTAGCCCCCAAGGGCAATATATTCTGCAATACTTTCCGCATTGATGCGCCCACAGTATTCCAGAGCAATACGTGTCTGTTTTTTGTAAAAAGGAATATCCTCCTGTCTGACGTAAGATTTCAGGCTTTCATCCTGATAAACAAGACGATCCACGACTTCATCATGGATAATGCTTTTTTCGATGATCTCCTCACAGTCCTCCAGTTTTACTTTCAGATAAAGCCAGCCCATTGGCTCGATCCGAAGCAGGGGTCCCATCTCACAAAAACCGTGGCATCCGCTTTTCTTCAGTCCGATACTCTCATCATGAGGCTCCTTTTCCAGGACAAGGGCACATCTTAGCCCCTTCTCCTCGATGATCTCCTTCATGCGGTCATATATCTGCAAAGAGCCGCCTGCCACACATCCGGTTCCGGCACAGATCAGGATCTGTTTGCGCTGGCTGTTTAGTGAAGCAGCATATTCCTTCTGCTTTGCGATCAATTGTTCTCTTGTTTTAATTTTCATTGGCCGCTTCCTCCTTCAATTCCTCGATCAATGCTCTGGCTTTGTCCGGCGTCATAGACGGGTGAACATGATCATTTACTGTGCAGACCGGTGCGAGACCACAGGCTCCGAGGCAGGACACTGTTTCAACGGTAAACAGCATATCATCGGTAGTGGTCTTTTCTTTGCTCAGTCCAAGCATTCCACGGAACTCCTCCAGGATCGGCACAGATTTCCGTACATGGCAGGCGGTTCCGTCACAGATTTTTATGACATACTTCCCTTTTGGTTCCAATGAAAAATTTTCATAAAATGTAGCCACCCCATAAATTTTGGCTTCACTGAGATTTAGCTTGCGGGCGATGTAACATAATGCCTCCTCGGGCAGATAATGGTATACCTTCTGGATATCCTGCATGATCGCGATCAGAAGCGTACTGTTGTAATCGTGTTGCTGCAGAATGTCATCGAGCCGTGCAATTTCCTGACTATTCACGTTTCCTTCTCCTTTCAAAAATATGTTTCGGACAGAGACCGGTAGAAATACCGTTCTCTGAGTTTGGTGATTGTTTATAGTTTTTTGCGTCTGGAACGCAAATTATAGAGAAATTATATCATATAACAAACATGGAAACAATCTAAATGATAAAAAATACACAAATAAATAAAATGGATAAATGAAAAAATTATGCAATTTTTAGAAAACAGTATAAAAAAACTCTGACGAAAGATGGTTCTTAAAAGAGTCTTCGTCAGAGAAATATAACTTTTGAAAAAATATTTATTTATTTTCCTGGTGTCTGGATAAAACTTTCTCGGTATTAATAAACTCAAATGGAGTTTCCTGATATACATAATAATTGATCCAGTTGCTGTACATAGCATTGGAAGCACCACGCCAGCGAAGAAGCGGTTTCTGCTCCGGGTCGTCATTGGGATAATAGTTCTTTGGAAGTGCAATATCAATGCCCTTGGCAATGTCGCGCTTATACTCCTTGTCCAGGGTCAGACGGTCGTATTCCAGATGACCCAGCACAAAAATCTGTTTGCCGTTCTGTGCCATAAGGATCAGCTCTCCCACCTCCGGAGAATCTGCCAGAAGCAGCAGATCGTCACAGGCGGCGATCGCCTTGCTGTCTACGCCTGTATTGCGGGAATGTGGTGCCCAGAAAACGTCATCAAAACCGCGCAGCAATGGAATCTTGCGGTGGTGAACACGATGTTCGAAGATACCGAAAGTCTTCCTGGGCAGCAGATATTTGGGAATGCCGTAATGGTAGTAAAGTCCTGCCTGTGCCCCCCAGCAGATATGAAGGGTGGAGGTTACGTTTGTCTGGGACCAGTCCATAATATGGGTCAGCTCTTCCCAGTACTGAACCTCCTCATACTCCATCTGCTCCACTGGTGCTCCGGTAATGATCAGTCCGTCAAAGTTTTTGTCCTTTACATCGTCAAAGGTCTGGTAAAACTGATTTAAGTGGCTGGCAGGCGTGTTTTTACCAATGTAGCTGGCGGTGGTCAGAAAGGTGACTTCCAACTGAAGAGGTGTATTTGACAGGCTTCGCATCATCTGGATCTCCGTGTCCTCCTTCAGAGGCATCAGATTGAGGATCGCAATCTGAAGGGGGCGGATATTCTGCGTGACAGCCCTTGTTTCATTCATAATAAAGATGTTTTCATTTTCCATGATCTTCTTTGCCGGAAGATCATTCTGAACCTTAATTGGCATATACAACTCCTCTTTTCTCGTAACTGCAAAATCACTCCTCCCGGGGATCATACCCAAAAGGAGTATCTATTATTGTTGCAGATAATTGATATTCTGTCAAGACAGCCCGAACTGCTCCATTGCCTGCTCTTCTGTAATGATAGGCACTCCAAGCTCTTTGGCTTTTTTGTTTTTGGAGGAGGTGCTGGCAATATCATTATTGATCAGGTAGGAGGTCTTTTTGGTGACACTGCCGGTTACTTTTCCACCGGCGTTTTCAATCGTCTCCTTCAAAGCACTGCGGTTTTCAAAATGATCCAGAGAACCGGTGATTACAAAGACAAGACCTGACAGATCCTGGGCATTACTTTCTGTCTGCACGGTTTCCAGAGTGATCTCCTGCAGCAGATCGTCCACGGTTTTATTGTGCTCCGGGGAGGCAAAATAGTCTGCAAAGCTTCGGGCGATCACCTCTCCCACTCCGTCGATATCTGTCAGCTCTTCCACGGTGGCGTGGCGGATATGATCCAGATCGTTTCCAAGTGCATTGCAGATCATTTTGGCATTGGACAGTCCGATATTTGGGATACCAAGGCTGTAGATAAACTTTGCAAGTGTGGTCTGACGGGAGTTTTCCAAAGCAGTGACCAGTTTATCGTAGGAACGCTCGCCAAAGCCATCCATATTGACAATGGTTTCCCGGTAGTCCGATAAATGGTACAGATCAGCCAGTTCATGGAGCATACCCATGGACAAAAATTTCTCGATGGTAGCCTCGGAGAGACCGTCAATGTTCATGGCGTCACGGCTCACAAACAGCGTCAGGGATTTAATCTTTTTGGCAAGACATTCCGGGTTCTCGCAGAAAAGTACTTCGGCATCATTTTCATGATGGATCACGGCAGGATGACCGCAGACCGGACAGGTATCCGGGATCGACAGCTTTCCGCTGCGGGTGAGATTTTCCGCTATCTGCGGAATGATCATATTCGCTTTATATACACGGATCGTATCGCCGATGCCAAGCTCTAACTGGTGTACAATACTGATATTGTGTACGCTGGCACGACTTACAGTAGTTCCTTCTAACTCCACCGGTTCAAAGATGGCAACCGGATTGATCAGACCGGTACGTGAGGCACTCCATTCCATCTCCAGGAGAGTCGTGTCTGCCGTTTCATCTGCCCATTTGAACGCCATGGCGTTTCGCGGAAACTTCGCAGTCATTCCTAGTCCTTCACCGTAAGCAATGTCATCCATCAAAAGGACAAGACCGTCGGAAGGAAAATCGTTGTGAGGGATCCTGTCGGCAAAGCTCTGGACGGCAGCAGGCAGTGTGTCTGAGGTGACACGCTGATACTCTACGACATCAAATCCCTGCTCCTGCAGAAACAGGAACTTTTCCTCCTGGGAGTTATGAAAATCCACGCCCTCTGCCTGTACCAGAGCAAAGGCAAAGAAGGAAACATTTCGTTTGGCGGTGATCTCATTATTTAATTGGCGAACCGATCCGCTGCAGAGATTTCGTGGGTTTTTGTACTGTTCTTCCTCCGGCAGTGTTTCATTGATCTTCCGGAATCCGGAATAGGAAATGACAGCTTCTCCACGTAGGATCATCTGTCCCTGATATGGGACAGACAGAGGGATGTTTGTAAAGGTGCTGGCATTGTTGGTGATAACCTCTCCCACCTGACCGTTGCCACGGGTGACTGCCTTTTGCAATGTCCCGTTTTCATAGGTGAGCACGATGGTGAGTCCGTCCATTTTCCAGGATAGAAGTCCGTTCTGGCCATCAAGCCATGAGGCAAGGGTATCGACACTCTTGGTCTTGTCCAGAGAAAGCATGGGAGCGGCGTGGGTTTCCTTAGGAAGCTCGCTTAATACTTCATACCCCACACGCTGGGTAGGACTTCCGGCAAGAATGATGCCTGTTTCCTTTTCCAGAGCAGCCAGTTCATCGTAGAGGCGGTCGTAATCATAATTACTCATGATCTCGTCCTTGCCCTGGTAATACACAGCGGCTGCTTCGTTAAGCTGCTGTACCAAATCCTGCATATGTTTTTTCTGATCCATAGTCAGTGAGTCCTTTCTGATTGATTTGCTGTTCTGTCAGGAGGAAGTATTTTGGGTGGTGCAGAGTTGTTTTAATTCAAGTACTTCCTGTGGTGTCAGCCTGCGATAGCGTCCTTTGACCAGACCATCCAGTGTAATATTGACCACGCGGTCCCGGCGAAGCATAGTGACGCGGTAATCCAGAGCCTCGCACATCCGGCGAATCTGACGGTTCAGTCCCTGGGTCAGGATAATATGAAAGCTTTTTTCGTCCTCCTGCCATACCCTGCATGGCTTGGTGACGGTATCAAGAATCTCCACGCCCTGAGACATTTTTTGCAGAAACTCCGGTGTTATTTTGCGGTTGACCCGGACAAAATATTCCTTTTCGTGACCGTAACGGCTTCGCAGAATCTTTTCCATCATTTCACCCTGGTTGGTCAGGAGTAAAAGTCCCTCGGAATTCTGATCAAGACGCCCTACAGGGTAGACCCGTTTTGGATAATTGATATAATCCACGACGTTGACGATCTTCTCACCGTTTTCTGATTCTGCTGTGGTGCAGACAATGCCACGAGGCTTGTAAAAGGCAAGGAAGATCTCCTCCTCTTCCTTGTGGACTGCCCTCCCGTCAACGGTGACGGTCTGACCTTCCGCTACCTTCTGACCGGGAAGAGCCGGTATCCCGTCAATACAGATCCTGCCCTGCGCTAACATACGGTCTGCTTCCCTGCGGGAACAAACCCCGGCTTCGCTGAGATATTTATTAATTCTGACTGCCATGATTTCTGATCCTTTTCTGTGCATTTGTTTATTTTGTTGTGTCACTTTTCTGTGCATTTTCCAGCATTTCATAAAATCCCCGGACTTCGCTGTCCTGGCTGATCACGGTCCTCAACTGGTTCTGGACAGACGTAACCAGCTCCTGAACCTGTTTGCTGCTGTCCAGACGGTCAATATATTTTTGTTCACTTGATTTCAGGGTATCCAGATATATTTTAAAGCTGCCCTGATCATCCTGCTTGATGTAGAGAGCATTCAGTGACGGTATCAATGTGTCAATATCAAAAATCTTTACGTCATAATAGACATAAACCCGGTAAGCCCCACTGGTGGCACCGTCCAGGATCTTGCAGCTGATATTGCGGTAGTCCTCCACATATTCGGCTTCGGTCATCAGCTTCTTTTCGTCGATATGACCGACGTTACTGACACAGCCTGCAATCGTGTCCATATCCACCTGCTGCTTGGCAGTATAATAACGCTGCACCAGAGAATCCAGCTCCTGACGGATATTTCCTTCGGACTTGCCATTCAGGGAATGAATGGCACCAAAGCTGGCAATTTTGACGGGGGGATGCTCTTCCGATCTATTAATCTGAAAATGAAAATCCGGGAAAATGATAGAGAATGTTCCAAGCACGATCAGCATAATACCAAAAGTAAAGAGAAATATGAACTTTTTGTACTTCATTGGCATAATTCGAGACATCCTTTCCACACGTTTTAAACATCTATTTAGTGTACCACAAAAAAGAATATAATACAAATGTTTGAAGAAAAAAGCCAGTCGAATTAAGTTGATAAGTGATAAAACAAAAAGGGCAGGATTCCGGATTCTATACAATAAAAAAAGGTGAGCAACCACTCACCTCTGCAGTAACGCACCTAAAGGGACTCGAACCCCCGCCACATGGTTCCGGAAACCACTGCTCTATCCACTGAGCTATAGGTGCTGACCATCATCTGTGAATCACAGACAACATTTAGAATATATCATATTTTGTAAGTTTGGTCAAGCTTTATCCTTTCAGAATATGATATTGACCATTGTATAAAACTTTTGTATTATCATCTACGGTTTTTGAAGGTACCATAAAGTAAATGGATTCATCGGTTAAGTATTTTAATAAATTATCACCAACTTCAGTGCAATTAATTACCTTTTCTGGAAAGTAATGATTTAGCAACACAACTTTTTTCCGGATCTTTCAGCAGAATCAGTGTATGGCTGCATTAATATTGACCAGCTGTAAGAATCCCGATGATTGATCGTGTCATTGTTTGGAGCTGTTGCACCAATCGTAACATGATAATTGATCGTTACATCAGAATACACAGGTTCAGGAGGCCCTCCAGGTGGTGGTGTAACTGGCGTGTACACAGCAACTGCAAGATTACCTTTGTAGTTTTTAGAGCTAAAGTCCATAACAAGGGCGCCTTGTCCATCTGCAACCGGAGCTGCGTTTGAGACCTTTGTCCTGGTAAGAGGATTTGTCTTTGTTGCAATGTAAGCTTTTCCTCGGCGAAGACCACTGTTTGTCTTTGCACCATGGTAGCCTTTGACGGTACACTTAAATGCCTGGAAGTTTTCTGGCTTCACCTCATATGCATTGTCCACCAGCTCAAAATTACCAAGTTTTCCGTCCGCCGTCTTGGTAGGTCCCTGATAGCAGATTGGATACAGATACTTTATAATCTTTGCGGTAGATTTGTTGACTTCGCATGCACAGTAAGGTGCAAATTTAACATCTGTCTGCTCATCAATCTTTTTGTCGCCATGTGATTTCCAATAAGGATAAGTAGACCCTGCAATGAGGTAGCCACTGAAAAACAGTCAGCACGACACACAATAACTAACAAATGAGCATTAGCGTGCTTAATTTGATCGTAAAGGTCGTCAAGAATTTTTACATTAATATTACATTCATCAACAATAAAACAATCATTCTCCTTTACGGAAACTTTGTCAAATATATCATTATTTATTTATATATACAAATATTAATAATCGTCATTTCGTCGTTTTCGGGTTTTCATTTTTAAGGAAAAACAACTGATTTTATTATTTGTTAAAATAAATGAAAAAAAGACGCATCGCAGATATTGCTGACACGCCCTTTTATTTAAAAACTGCTGTCTCCTACTGGAACTTTGCCATAACTTCCGCGTTCGTTTTCATGGCGTTTTCTTCCATTTCCTTACGCTCCGCCAGAAGCTTTGTATGGATCTCGGCATGGCTTACAGCCATGATCTGTAATGCCAGATAAGCGGCGTTTTTGGCTCCGTTAATGGCTACGGTGGCTACCGGGATACCGGATGGCATCTGTACGATGGACATTAAGGCATCCATACCGTCAAGAACGGATCCGGACAGAGGAACACCGATCACCGGCAGTACGGTCTGGGAGGCAACGACACCGGGGAGGGCAGCAGCCATACCTGCGGCTGTAATGATCACTTCAGTGCCATCCTCGTTGCATTCGTTAATAAATGCGGAGAGTCCTTCATGAGCACGGTGTGCAGACAGACAACGCACCTTTACCTCTACGCCATAATCCTTTAAGATGCCTGCGGCTGGCTCGACTTTTGACAGGTCACTGGTAGAACCCATAATAATTGCAACTTTCATTTCACTCATCCTTTCATCTGGGTTTGTATTCTATCTTATAGTAAGGGATTCTATTCGTTCTGTAAAGTCCCATTTTGGGAATCAGTGTCAGCACAGATCAATTGGATCGCTTTTTTTTCGATGTGGTAATAATAGATATTATCGGACAGGAATTCTTCCTGATCGACACAGCTGCGGTTGACCTGATAGACCATGCGAAGCAGCTCCGGCCGGGTAAATTCGGACTGTGCACGAAGGATCAGCAGTTCATGGGTACTGCTGGGAAGAATATAGAAATTCTGGGAAAGCTGCTCTCCTACCCGCTCAAGAACACCGGGATACATCCAGACAGCGGCACCATTAATACCGTTGCTGTTGGTAAGGATATAGGGAGAATATTTTGAAATAGAGGTGTCCATAGGAAACGGAATGTCAGCAGAAACCGACAGATGTTCTACAAATTCCTGCATGGAACGGAAACGCTCCGGAAACAGATGGGGGGTGTTGTCCTGTGCCAGATCAAAGAGTTCTTCCGTGCTTACCCCCCATTGTTCCATTATTTTATTCGTGATCCGCAGACTCTGGATACCGTTAATATCATTACTGATGAGACAATAAAAGACTACTGTCAGATCAAAAAATGGGACATGTGGGATATCTTTCAACATTTCCGTGTTTGCGGCAGTATTGACCAGACGGTATACGATCTGTTCCCTGCAGTGCTCAAAACTGAGGTCAGGAATGATATTGAGGGGGCTGTCTGTAAATTCCAGCCAGCGGTCATAGATATCCTCTGCCAGAACATCAATTTCTTCTCCGTGCAGATATTGGCTATAATAATCCTGCAAATAAAAACTTGGGGAACATCCTACACTGTCCCGAAACAATACAAGACTGTCCAGATGCAGGGAATTGTTTTTGAGAACAGGGTTGACTTCCATATTCAGATCTTCCGGTATGATCTCGTACAACTGACAGCGGATCTGGCTGACAAATTCTTCGTAATTGAGTTTTGTTTCTTTCATAAGTGATAACCGTACCTTTCTGTATCCGGCTTATGGTATGCACAGATACTGTATTTCTAAAATTGATGGAATCATTCATATTTGTGAAGTGGAGAAAATTATAAATGATAGATATAATATAGAAGTGACAGGATCTGCCTGTTGTACATCAACAGCTTTTTATTTGATCTGGTGTCCTATTCTGACAAAAGGCAGACAGTTTTCTACTGAAATATTAGAACGAATGTTAAGGAACATTATGGGAGATGTTCGATAGAAACAATAGAAAGAACTGATCAACGGATTTGGTATATATCATAACAGAAGGTTTATTCCGGAGTCCATTTCTGTCACTTCCTGCATAAAAGATTATCAAAAATACGGAGCTGTGACAAGACGGAAAGACTGCTGAAAAATAAGTGGAAATATGATGATTATGCCTGAAAAAATTTGGCCATTGTGAAAATTGACTTGTGCATTTTGCTGATTTAAAAGGGAAAATATGTACAGAATCAACAGAAATAAAAACAGGTCTGATTTACGGAGTATTTTTGACAGAAAAAAACTCCTGAAATTTGCTTTGATCCCACGAAAACAATTTTTAAAGATCATTCTCGGAAAACAGCAAATTCAGGAGTATTTTTCATGATAAGTTATATATTTTGCATATGATCTGCAATAATTACATCTGGGAACGGTAATAATTGATCAGGCAGCCCTTCTCAATGATATCACGCTCATCATCTGTGAGGTTACCAAGGTGAAGTTCGAATTCCTTCATGCCTTTGTTTACCACATAAGCCTTAATGGTATCGTTCTTCTCTTCGATGGCTTTTTTGATATCCTTAATGAAGAGGTAATCTCCGTTCTCAAATGGAAGCTCACCCTGATACAGGAATGGAAGCATACCCCAGTTTATCAGGTTAGAACGATATCTCTTGGTTGCGTATTCGTTGGCAATATTGGCGAAGCCACCCAGTACCTTCTGGCAGGAAGCAGCCTGCTCTCTG
>OIYT01001496.1_pt1 | contig 16472 bp, 12 predicted proteins | sample 1588201 | NCBI WGS metagenome assembly OIYT01 (sample SAMN03283260) | human gut metagenome | biome: human-associated habitat; material: feces | host: Homo sapiens | place: USA | collected 2013
GCGCCAGCGCCGCCATGAGCATTTCCGGCGACCAAGCGCCCGCAGGCGTGTAGACGGTATCAAAATAGGGATTCAATTTGGCGCCTCCAAAATTGTTTTTCTTATTGTATCACGTCTGCGGCAGCGCGTCAATCCGAGGTTCCCAACGAATGAAATGTAAACTTTTTGCGCGTTTCCGTCAAATCGATTGCAAAACGCTGCCGCTTGTGATAGGATAGTCAGGTAAAATACCGAAAGGGAGAACGTTTATGAACCCCGAAAATGAAAAACTCGAAGAACAGGCGGCAGAGGAAGCCGCAGCCGAGGTCGACACCGAGACCGCAGAGCTGACCGAAACCGTCGAAGAATCCACGGAAACCACCGAAGAAACCGCTGAAGCTCCTGAGGATCCCGAAGAATCTGCCGCAGCTCCGGAAACTGCCGGTGAAACCGGCGAGATTGTCGAAGGCTCGGACGAGGCTACCGAGACCGTACCGGTCAAGAAGGGTCTGAGCAAGGGCGGAAAGATCGGCATCATCGTCGCCGCTGCCGTCGTGGTGCTGGCCGCACTGGCCGCCGGTGTATTCTTCTTCCTCAAGGCACATCCCGAGCTGACGACGCCGAAGGTCGAGACCGTCTACGGCGACACCGCCTATCTGCCCAGGGACAGCGCCTTCGGCCAGAACGAGCTGACCGACCGCGACCGCTATGACATCTCCGACACTACAGCAGACGGCCTTGCGATGCGCACCGTCGTCGCACGCGATGCCGACGGCAACTACTATCTGACCAACGGCGAGATTCAGGTCGCCTACTGGCTGGAGTTCTATCAGATGATGCAGAATTACGGCTCCTATACCTCCATGCTCGGTCTTGACACCACCAAGCCGCTGTACGATCAGGCCTCGCTGCTTGAAGGCAACAGTTGGGAGCAGTATTTCCTCGGCTCCGTCGTGAAGAACACCGGCGAGTTCCGCGCTTTGCAGCGTGCGGCAGAGGCTGACGGCTACACGCTGCCGGAAGATGTCGCCGCGCAGCTCGACGATCTTGCCAACCCGGAGGGCGACCTTGCAGCAAAAGCCAAGAAGGAGGGCTTTGAATCCCTCGACGCCTATCTGCAGGACAGCTTCGGCCCGGGCGTCACGGCGAAGAATTACCAGAACTACATGCGCCTGTACATCACCGCGATGTACTACTATCAGGACGTGCTCTATGGTAAGCTTTACAATGCCGCGACGGACGCCGAGGTCGAAGCGTATTTTGACGCCAACGCCGAATCCTATGCCACAGACGGCATGACCAAGGAGAACAACGTCAACGTTCGCCACATTCTCATCATGCCCGACGGCGAAAAGGGCTCCGACGGCACCTACTCTGAGGACGCGTGGGCAGCGGCCGAGGCCGAGGCCAATCGCATCTATGCCCTGTGGCAGGAAAACCAGACCGAGGACTACTTCGGTGAGCTGGCCAAGGAATACTCCAAGGATGGCAGCGCCACCGACGGCGGCGCTTTTGAAGCCCAGCCGGGCAAGACGGTCACGGAGTTCAACGACTGGTGCTTCGACGGCAGCCGCAAGGCCGGCGACACGGGCATCATCCGTTCGCAGTATGGTTATCATATCATGTACTTCATCGGTCAGAACGACACCCGCGCATGGTTTGAGACCGCGAAGCAGGATCTTGCCGCTAAGCTCGCAAGCGAAAAGCTTGACGAGATCCGCAACACCTACACGGTGGAGTTCGACTATTCGCACGTCAGCATCTTCGACATGGTGACCTATGTGAACAATCAGAATGCCGCCGCAGCCTCCTCCACGGCGAGCGAGGCCACCGAGCCGAGCGAATCCGTGAGCGATTCCTCCGGCGAGAGCGAAGTCCCCTCCGAGGGCTGATAGTGTATAAAGCAAGCCGCTGCACAGGAAATCCTGTGCGGCGGCTTATTTGTCGTTTAATTCATCAGCCCGACATTCGGCCCGTCCGGGTTTTCCAGTTCGCGGAACACCGGCGTCAGGAGCGTGCTTGCGATGTAACTCGCAAACGCAAAACCCAGCAGCAGCCAGAAGATCAGCGTCTTGAAAAACAGCGGGAGCGAAAAATACGCGATGATGGCCGGCAGCGCGTTGAGCAGCACCATCGCCAGCGTGCGCGGCAGCTTGACGATCATCAGAACGCCCGCGTTGACAAAATGCTCCTTGAGCGTGTTTTCATAGCGTGCAATCAGCGGAAAAATATATGCGCACAGTGACAGCACAAGCACGCTCAGCACGCCCACGATACACTTGCAGGCAAACAGCGCCGCACCGGTCGTATAGGCCGTCATCAAAAGCCAGTTGCAGATCATACCGGCGAAGAACAGCAGCACCAGCAGCCAGACGACCGTAGCCTGCTTGAAATTGTCGCGGAAGGCGAGAAAAAAGGTCTTGACCACGCCTTTATCCCCGTCGAGCGCGATGTTCTGCGTCACTTTATGAAGCGCCGCGAGCGACGCGCCGCAGGTCACGATCGGCACGGAGCAGATCAGGAAAAAGAAATTCACCATAACCATCTCGCCCACGCGCGAAAGGAACCGCATAAAGGGGTTGTCCGGATTGAATAGATTTCTCATCACATACCGCCTTATCGAATGTCGTAGACCGTCTTAAATACGGCGTTTTCACGCAGCTCTGCTGCGGTTTTTCCGGTTCTTGCAAAGACGCGGTAAGACGTCTTGTCCGTCAGCGCGAAGAAATTGTCGCTCAGCACGCAGTCAAAGTCACGGAAATCGATGAATACGCCCTTGGTGAACACGTCCGAGCTGACCGCGATCTCTACGCCGCCGTCCTTGTCCGTAAATTCTGCGCAAAGCGTCGGTTTCTGCCATGCGAAGTGCTTTGCAGGAACGAGCGTCTCCACGCGCCGTGTGAGGAAATTCCCCTGTTCGTCGAACAAATCCGCCGCCAGATAGCAGGAATATGGGTCGAATTCCGGAAGCTCGTAATTCAGTACGTCGGAAGAATGAAGCGGCGCGACCTCGACCGCGCATTCGCGGCGGTCAAGCTCCGTCAGGTCTGCGCGGCAGAGCGTGAGGCGGACACGGCCACGGAATTTTTCGCGCGTTTCGTTCGCGATATTCACCGTTAATTTTCCGTTTTCCGCAAACAGCCCCATGGCCACCGGCGCATAGAAGCGGCGCGCAGCGTAATGCAGCGCTTTGTAGCGTCCGAAATAGTCCACGCTCGACCACGAGGCGACCGGCCAGCAATCGTTGAACTGCCAGTAGATCGAGCCCATGCAATAACCGCGCTCGCGGCGGAAATGCTCCACGCCATAGGCGATGGCATCGGCCTGCAAAAGCTGCGATGCATAGACCAGGTCCTCAAATTTTGACGGATACAAATAGTTATTGGACAGATAACGAAGAATATTTCCGTTTCCGCCCTTGCACTTCTGGTGGTTTTCCATCACGCGGGAGAAGCAGTTTTCGTCCTCCTTTTCGCAGAAGCTGCGGACGGTTTTCATCGACGGGAAGCTCTCGAAGCCGTATTCCGAGCAGAAGCGGAAATGCTCCTGCCGGTAGGCCGTGAAGGGCACGCCGCCGTGCCAGACCTTCCAATAGTGCGTGTCGCCGCGCGAAAACCTGCCGGGCTCGTCAAAACCGCCGCCGGAGGACGGACTGGACGGCCAATAGAAGGTATCCGGTGCATATTTACGGCACAGTTCGGGCAGCAGATGCTCGTATAGACGCAGATAGTCCTGCCGCACCAGCTCGTTGTTCTGCGCGCCGCCGAGGATCATATCCTCCATTTCGTTGTTGCCGCATAGAAGGCCGAGCGACGCGTGATGCTGCAGACGGCAGAGATTATCCGTTGCCTCGCAGGTAAATTCTGTCTCCATTTCGGAGGTCATCCAGATATTAGCGCAGGCGACCATGAAATCCTGCCAGACAAGCAGCCCGTATTCGTCGCAGAGATCGTAAAAATCGTCCTCGGGATAGTAGCCGCCGCCCCAGACGCGCAGCGTATTGAAGTTTGCGTCCACCGCCTGACGGATGAGCCGTTCCTGCCTGTCCCGCGTCACGCGCGTGAGAAGGTTGTCCATGGGAACATAGTTTGCGCCCATGGAGAAAATCTTGATTCCGTTGAGCACAAAGCAGAACTCGCTTCCGCGGCCGTCGGCATCCTTCGCGGTGCTGACGGTCAGCGTGCGCAGACCGATGCGCAGCTTGCGGCTGTCGATCACAAGGCCGCCGGCGCACATGCGAACCTCAAGATCGTAGAGCGGCTGCTCGCCGTAGCCGCGCACCCACCAAAGACGCGGGGCTTCCACGCGGATCGTGCCCTCGCCCTCCGTCAGGCGCAGTTCTTTTCCGTCCAGCAAGGCGACTAAGTCACAATCGCTGTTTTTCGCCGTGGAGACACGCAGATCGACGTCCACAACGCCGTCGTGATGCCGCTGGCTGACCAGCACATGGTCGAGGCGATCGGTATCATAGCCCTTCAGCTCGACCGGGCGCAGGATGCCCATGTCGGGCAGCGTCGGGCCCCAATCCCATCCGGACTGGTACATGGCCTTGCGCAGATGCGCGGTACCGGGGAGCGTGTCGCCGTCGTTCATATAAAGATAGTGGCGGCGCTGCGCCTCTGCAAAATAGCGCATTGGAGAGGAAAACTCAAGTTTTAGTCTGTTCTTTCCGGGAATCAGCCGATTCTTGACATCAAAAACATAGGTTCTGTGCATATTTTTGGTTCGGGCAAGGCGTTTCCCGTTCAGATATATGGAACATAGCGTGTCAATTCCGTCGAGCGTCAGCTCGATATATTCGTGGGCAAGGAGCGTATCGTCCACATGAAACTCCGCTGTAAACGAACAGTCCTTCTCGCCTAAATGCTGAAGCTCACGCTCATTCAGGCCATAAAACGGATCGGGAATTTTCCCGTGTCCGAACAGGACGCTGTACATCGTGCACGGCGCCTGACAGGGCAGGTTCAGCCCATCGAGCTGAAAGAACCAATCGCGGATTATCATCATGTGCCTCCGTTTCAGGAATTGTGGATCTCGATTGACCAGAGATTGCGATAGGTCTCGCCCGGCGCGAGCGCAACCAAATCCTCCTGCTCCTCGAGGACGGCCTTTCGTCCGGCATGTGCGGGCAGGGATAGCCACGGTTCGATGCAGACATACGGGGCATCGGTTTTTGGCATGTGCCAGATTCCAAGATAGCGCATCTGCGGATACCGGACGGTCACGGCGTGCACGTCGTCAGAGCACAGCGTGACCTCGCGAGCCATGTCCCTCAGTACGATCGCATCGTCGTCAAACAAATCGTGGTGCAGCGGAATGTCTGTGCCGTTTGCCAAGGCATATTCCGTATTCTCTCCGGTGACAAAGCAATCCGGAGTAAAGCCGACACGCTTCGGGCTGCACGGCTCTGCAAAGCGCAGGCAGTAATCCTCAAAGCACTTTCCCTCGGTCAGCGGAACGCGGAAGCCCGGGTGTCCGCCGAGGCCGAAGTACATCGTGCGGGCATCCAGATTTTCGACTTCAAAGGTCACATTCAGATGCTTTCCCGCAAGCGCATAAATGATCCGGAAGGCAAACTCCCGCGGATACTCCGCAAGGGTTTCTGCATCGCTGCGCAGCTCAAATACCATGCGTGCGGCATCGTGCTCTATCCTGCGGAAGCGGCGGTAGGGTGCGATGCCGTGAATGCGCATGTGATGTTCTTCGCCGCCCAGGGTGTATTTTCCCTCCGGCAAACGCGCCACATAGGGGAATAAATTGGGCGCACGGTCGCACCAATAGGCTGCATCGCCGCTCCAGAGATATTCCGTCCCGGCTGCATCGCGAATTCCCTGCAGCTCCGCACCGTCCTCGGAGACGGTCACGGTCAGATCCTGATTTGCAATTGTATAGGTCATAGTTCTCTCCTGTTTGGCCTTAAGCAAGCGGGTTTTCCGTCGGATAAGGCAGATTTTTTGGTTGGTTATATGCAATGTCACGAATACCGAGGAATTTGAACACCTCGAACAGCGCCTTGCCGTAATGGCCAAAGGCCACCGCGCCGTGGTGCGGATAGCGCTTTTCGATCAGAACATGGCGGTAGAAGCGCCCCATTTCGGGAATGGCGAACAGGCCGATGCCGCCGAAGCTGCCCGTTACGACCGGCAGAATCTCGCCTTGTGCAATATAGGAACGCAGCGCTCCGTTGCTGTCACATTGCAGGCGATAGAAGGTAATCTCGGAAGCCGCAAGATCGCCCTCCAGCGTGCCGCGCGTGAAGTCGGGCGTGCCGCCATTTTCGAGCAGGCGGTTCTGAATGAGCTGGTACTTGATCGCGCGGTCTGCGCAGAGCTAACAGCTCGGCGTGTTGCCGCAGTGGAAGCCCATAAAAGTATCGGTCAGAGCGTAGCCGAATTTGTCCTTGATCTCCCTCTCATAGAGACTTGCAGGCACGGAATTGTTGATGTCCAGCAGTGTGACCGTATCGTTACTGACGCAAAGGCCGATGTACTCGCTCAACGCACTGTAAATGTCAACTTCACATGCCACGGGAATCCCGCGTGCCGCAAGGCTGGAGTTTACATAACACGGTTCGAGCCCGAACTGCTCGGGGAAAGCCAGCCAGCATTTATCGGCAAAGGCAACGTACTCGCGGGCGCCCCTGTGCGCCTGCGCCCAGTCGAGGAGCGTCAGCTCAAACTGCGCCTTACGCGCCAGCAGATCGGGATAAAATCTGCAATCATTTTGGAAATCTCATCCGCAGTGCCGACCGGATATTCCAGAATTCTCCTATCCGGTTCATAATTCCCTCCTAGTTACGTTCAGAAAATACCGATTTTAGTGCCGGATAGAGCTGCTTGAACTTCTCATAACGCGCCTGATATTTTGCAGTCAGCTCGGCGTCCGGTTCAGTCGTGGAGGCCACCTCAACAAGCGCATCCGCCGCAGCCTGCACGCTGGCAAACGCGCCGCCGTCTGCGTGCGCAAAGGCGTGCAGCGCATTATTGGGATCGACACCAAATTCTTTTGACGAAATGAAGATCGTGCCGGAGGTACCGAGGGAGAGGTTGCAGCCACCGGCCCCCACCGTGCCCGTGCAGCCCGTAGAGCGCGCCAAGGCCGTCGCAGCGCGCGACCTCGTCGGCAAATTCCTGCGTGAGGGCGATATTTTCGCCCTCACGCGTGTAAATCTGAAATCCATAGACGCCGCTGATTGAGCTGTCCGATCTTTTCCCGCAGCGTCATGCGCGAGAGCAGGTCTTCTGCGCGTGCCTCGGGGGAAAGCCGTGTGTTTTGATAAGGTTCCATATTATCGAAGCAGGATCGTCTTGATCTCGTAAGGCTTCATTGTGAAGCGCACCGCGCCGTTTTCGACCGGAAGCTCCGTTTCGATCTCCTCCAAGAGGTTGGTCTCATAGGCGCGTGTCATGCCCGCCGGCAGAGTGAGCCTCGCCTTTGTACGGGCATTTTCCGACTCGTAAAGGCGCAGGATCGTGCCGTTTCCGTCCTCGGCCTGCTTAACCGTTTCGAGAATGACATTCGCCGCATCCACGGCGGCATAGCTATACCGCTTGCCCGGCGTGCCGCCCATAACGGCATAGGCCGGCTGGTTGAGCTTGTAGCCCTCGCGGACAGTCCCCGCCTGTTTCCACGTTTCGCCGTGCGGATAGAGCGCATAGGTGAAGCGGTGCAGCTCGACATCGGTGTTCGGGTTCGGCTCGATGCCGCTCTTGACGAGTGTGAGCGCAAGCGTGCCGTTCAGGATACTGTGACCGTACTTGCAGTCGTTGAGCAGGCTCACGCCGTAATGACCCTCGGAATAGTCCACCCACTTGTGCGCGCAGCTCTCAAAACGCGCCTTGTCCCAGCTTGTGTTGCTGTGGGTCTTGCGCGTCACGTTGCCGAACTGGATGTCAAAGGTCGCCTCGTCCGTGTGGATGTCCAGCGGGAACTCAACCTTGAGCAGGTGCTGATGCAGCTTCCAATCCACGGTTGTCTCGAAGTCAATGCGGCGCGTGTCGGCATAGAAATGGATCTTCTGGAAAATGGTACTCAGGCTGCACCGGTATTCCATCTCCAGCGTGGTACGCACCGGGCCGTCCTCCGTCCAGCGCAGGGAGACAAGCTCGTCCACATCCCATAACTTTTCGGTGTAGAAGCGGTCGATGTCCCAGTTGTCATAATAGATGGGTTTATCCTCGTAAAGACGGAAAAGGTTCGCTTTCTTCCCGTCTTCCACCAATTCTCTGTCAAATTGCTTGTCAAAAATCGAGGAAAAGCTGCCGTTTTCGTCCAGCGCAACGCGATAGAATGGCGTCTCCAGATGACGCTCGTCGGTGCGGCGGAAGGGGCTTTCCTGCTGCGCCTGCGCAAAGCGGTAGGTGCGCCAGCCCTTCGAGGGCAGTGCCTTCAGGTATGCGACCGCACCGCTTTCGGTTTTTTGCACGGGATAGAGCGTGCCGTTCCCGTCGGCCAGCGCCGTGGCAGCGACGTCGCCCAGCTCGACCACGTCGTCGCGCGCAAAGCCCAGCGTATTGACCACGGTCAGGCCATCGCCTGCGCCCGCGATGCGGCGCAGACGCTCTGCAATCAGCTTCGTGACCTCGGCGGCCAGAGCATCGTACTCAGACTTCGTGACCTCGTAGACCTCCGCAATGGAGCTGCCCGGTAAAATGTCATGGAACTGGTTGAGCAGGATCACGTCGCGCCACAGGCGGGTGTCTGCCTCGGCGGGATAGTCCCCGGTGAGCACGCCCAGCAGCTCGAGATCCATCATCAGAAGCTCGCTCTTACGGTTGCCCCGTTTATTGCGCGCCATGGACGTATAAGTGCCGCGGTGATACTCAAAATAGAACTCGCCTTCCCACGTTTCCAGACGGCGATTGTCCTTTACGCGCACGTTCAGCTCATCGAAGAAGGTACGCGCGGTCTCCTGCCGCACCTTCGGCAGGCCGCGAATGCCCTTTTCCATGCGCTCGGAGGTCTCGAGCATCTGACGGGTCGGGCCGCCGCCGCCGTCGCCGTAGCCATAGGAGATCAGAACATCGTTGTTGATCTCTTTATTTTGATAGCGCTCCCACGCGCCCATGACGGCGTCGGGATGCAGATTGCCGTTGTAAGTCGTAAAGAAGCTCTGCTTGGGATCCTGACCGACGCCGAGCGTCGTGATGAGATGCGTGAGCACCTCGGTGCCGTCGATGCCCTTCCAGAGGAAGGTGTCGTTCGGGATACGGTTGATCTGGTTCCACGAGAGCTTGGTGGTCATGAAATAGTCCACGCCGGACTTCTTCATGATCTGCGGCAGTGCACCGGAATAGCCGAACACATCCGGAAGCCACAGGATCTTATTGTCCCTGCCGAATTCCTCGCGGAAGAAGCGCTTGCCGTGCAGGAACTGGCGCACGAGCGATTCGCCGGAGGTCAGGTTGCAGTCGGCCTCGAGCCACATGCCGCCCTCGACCTCCCAACGTCCTTCCGCAACGCGCTGCTTGATCTTTTCGTACATCTCCGGATAGCGCTGCTTGAGAAAATAGTACAAAACCGGCTGGCTGGACATGAACTTATAGCTGGGAAACTCGTCCATGAGCTTGAGCACCGTTGCAAAGGAGCGCACGACCTTTTCGCGGGTCTGCGCGACCGTCCACCACCACGCCACGTCGATGTGCGTATGGCCGATACAGGTGGCGATGACGTCGCTCACGCCGCACATTTTTTCATAGAGATTTTCCGTGATATACTGCTGCGCACGCTCGACGGAGGCATAGAAGTCCGCAGAATACGGCACGCGCAGATCTAGCAGGTTGACGGTATCATTCAGCACGGTCTGAAGCTCAAGACGGGCCTTGCTGTCCTGCCCGAGGCGGTTGAAAGCCTGCAGCGGCACCTGAATATCATAATACAGATGATTCAGCCGTTCGTCAAGTACATAAAGATTTGCAAGGAAGGCAAACTCGCGGTGCAGTGTGCCGGTGTAAGCCTGAATGTCCAGCGTCAGCTCCTCGCCGCCTACGGCGCACTTGCGCAGGAGCACCTCGCGGTGGTTCATATCCGCGCCCTGCACGACTTCATGGTTGACAAAGACAAGAAACTGCGGATTCTTGCCGTCGTCCCATTCCTCAATCTGCGTGTGCAGCTTCAGCCAGACGGACTTGCCGTCCATGCTCTGCGGGATGGTGCTGCGGCTGCGGAACCAATCGTGCGTGCCGGGAATGCCGTGGAAATCCGTGGCCTGTCCCTGAAATTTTCCCTCAAACTGGTCGGTTCCGGCGTAATCTGCGTACCAGTGCATCCGCTGGCAGTCAAACGCCTCCCACGGTGCGGGTGCGGCGTCGGCTTCCTCCGGACGGAAGAACTGACCCTTTTTGTACTGCCAGTCGGGCAGGCTCAGGCTGTCGGTATAGCGCAGCATGCCGAGCTGATTGCAGATGACTTGGATCCTCTGGTCGATAAAATACATAGTTTTCCCCCACTTGCTTGAAGTCTTATTTGCAAAGCAGAGCCGCCAGGCGCTCCGGCAGCTCTGCGCCGAAAACAAGATCAGTATCTCAAATTTCCCCCGGATTTCAAAACGGGGACCGGTGCATGCGCATCGGTCCCCTTTGCCGTAAACGCGGGGTTGATTCTCTTATTTCGAGGCAACCCAAGCGTCGAGCTGCGTCTGGACTTCGGTGAGGATCTTGTCGAAGCCGGAATCACGCATGGCAGACAGCATGGTGTTGATGGTCTCGGTTGGATCGGCAGCGCCGGTCATGAGTATCGGGCGATATTCATCGAAGATCGCCTTGCAGGCCTTGCTCTCGTCGGTTACGTTGGACTGATCGAAAGCGAAGCCCAGCGCGGGGGAAGCAACAGCCTGTGCGTTCAGAGCCTGAAGCTCGGCCCACTGGTTGGAGTTGTCGCCTTCCTTGTAGGAAACGTCGAAGAACGTACCCTGCGTGTAGCCGGCCATGCCCCAGGACTTGGTGTCGTCAACGACAACCTTGCCGTCGGCGGTGTAGGTGAAGTTGTCGCCCTCGAGGCCATAGTACAGAGCGTCGCGGACATAGGAGTCGGTGTTGACCAGCTCGAGGAGCTTCAGAGCCTTCTCCGGATACTTGCAGGAAGCGGAGACGGAGTTGATGGAGCCCTGAACGGTGGAGTTGGACATCACGGTGTCGCCCCACTGGATGGCGACGGCGTCAGCCTTCATGTTCGGGCCCCAAGTGGTCTTGGCAGCCGCGGACCAGCCCTGTGCCACGAAGCACGGACGATACTTCGGAGCTTCGTCCAGAACGGCGGCATCGGAGTTGACGTAGCCGGCCTGATACCAGGAGCGCAGGGTTGCGAGGTCGGCCTTGATGTCGTCCTGTTCAAAGGCGGAGACAGCCTTCGCCTCGCCGTTCTTATAGGAAACGCCGATGGCCGGGAAGCCGAGGGAGAGATCGTCGTAGTTCTTGCCATAGATGGCGTCAAGGCCGCCCTTGTTCAGGATGAACACAGCCTCGCCCTTCTTTTCATACATGGCCTTGAGAATCGGGGTGACGGCTTCCATGGTGTGGGCATTCTCATAGTCCAGACCGGTTTCCTTCACGAGATTTTCGTCATAGATGAAGTACTGCGTTGCAGAGGAATCCTTGTAGGTGGGAACGCCGTAGATCTTGCCGCCGACTTCGAGGGACTTCCAGTAATCCTCGGGGATGAGGTCGGTCAGGCCGGGAACGGTGTTCAGCAGGCCGCTCATGTCAGCCAGAGCGCCGAGGTTGATGTCGCCGGTGTAGGTGCCGTTGTTGCCGAAGATGATGTCGTACGGCTCGTTAGTGGAGACAATGACGTTGCGGCGGGTATCCCAGTCGCCCCAGGGGATGACTTCAAAGCTCAGGTGAACGCCGATCTTTTCTTCGAGGTACTTGTCGAGGTTTGCCTTCCAAGCGTCGTAGTTTTCTGGCATACCGTTGCCGACGGTGATCCACTTCAGGTCAACGATCTCGTCAGAGTTGACGGGCTCGTTGGAGGGCTGCTCGTTGCCGGAGCTGGCGGGAGCCTGGGAGTTGCTGGGATCCTGATTGTCCTTGGCGCAGCCGGCAAACACGGCGGCGACCATGACGATGACCAGGAGCAGTGCGAGAAGTTTCTTCATTTCGTTTCCTCCTAAATTTTTTAGGTTTACGGAAATTTATTGCAGCGGCGGCGCCGCTTCAATACGGTTGACTTATCCCTTGACCGCGCCGATGGTCAGGCCGGAGATGAAATAGCGCTGGAAGAAGGGATAGACACAGGCAATCGGCACGGCAACGACAAAGGCGATTGCCATACGGACGGATTCCTGCGGCATGGAGCGCGCGAGGTCGGCAGTGCCGAGGCCGGCCGTCGGGTTTTTGGTCAGGTATTCGACCTTGCTCTGCATCATCTGAAGCATGGATTGCAGAGAACGCAGGTGGTCGCTGCGGATATAGAGCAGGGATTGATACCAGTCGTTCCAGTAGCCGAAGGCCAAAAACAGCGCGATGGTCGCCAGCACCGGCTTGGACACGGGCAGCACGATCTTAAAGAAGATCGTCCACTGCGACGCGCCGTCGATGACGGCCGACTCGATCACCGAGTCCGGGATGGTAGAACGGAAGAACGTTCGTGTGATGATGACGTTGAAGCTGGAGACCGCAAGCGGCAGAATCAGCGCCCAGATGGTATCCGTAAGCTTCAGAATGCGGGTATTGACCACATAGGAGGCGGCCAGACCGCCGCCGAAGATCATGGGGATAAAAATCAGAATGGTCAAAAAGCCGTGCAGCTTGTATTCTCTGCGGGACAGGACGTAGCCCATCAGGGACGTCAGCATCACGCCGATGATCGTGCCAAGCACCGTGACCTCAATGGACACCCACAGCGAACGCAGGATGGTCGCACGCTGCGTCCAGAGATATTGATAGGCGCTTGCGGAGATGGTCTTTGCGGTCACATAGAACTGATAGCCCTGTGTGCGCACGACCTGCTCATCCGTGATGGAGATGATAAAGATGAAGATGACCGGCAGCAGGCACGACAGCGCCAGCAGCAGAAACAGCAGATTGAACAGGACATTTGTCACCGGCTTGATCCGGTTGAGCTTTGTCATGTTGTCGTTGGTCGTAACGGGATGTTTTCTTCTTGCCATGTTGCACCTCCCGTCAGATCAGAGCGCTGGACTTATCGACCTTGCGGACGACGGCGTTTGCCAGCAGGATGGTGATGCAGCCGATGATGGACTGGAACATGGACGCCGCCGCACTCTGCCCGATGCTCGTGTTGCCCGTGACCATCTGGAAGATCTTCACGTCGAAGGTCGCAACGACCGGCGTCAGCGGTTGGCCCGCCCCCCTCGTGACCTGATAGAACAGGCCGAAATCGGAGGAGAAGATGTGGCCGATGGCCATGATGAACATCATGATAATGATGGGCTTGAGCGAGGGGATGGTCACATACCACGCCTGCTGCCACTTCGACGCGCCGTCGAGCGAGGCGGCCTCGTAGAGCGTGGAGTCGATGCCGGTAATGGACGCAAGGTACACGACCATACTGTAACCGATCACCTTCCAGACATGCATGATAACCAGAATATACGGCCAGTATTTCGGTTCAAAGTACCAGTTGATATTCTCGCCGTCAAAGGCGCGGACAACGCTGTTGAGCAGGCCCTTGTCCGTGACGAGCATCGCATAGACGAAGTAGCTGACGACCAGCCACGACATAAAGTGCGGCATAAACATGAGCGTCTGATAGAACTTGGACTTCCCCTTGCTGTAAATATTGCTGATCATGATCGCCAGCGTGACCGGCAGAACGATGTCCAGCACGATAAACACAATGTTGTACAGCAGCGTATTGCGCAGGATCTGCGGGAAGTCGCGCAGCTTGATGAAGTACTCGAAGTTCTTCAGCCCCGCCCACTCGCTGTGGAACAGATTGTATAAAAAGCTCTTGGTGCCGTCGACGATCCTGTAATCCTTCAGTGCCAGCACAATGCCGAACATCGGCAGATAGCAGAACAGGATATACCATACGAACGTCGGCACGGCAAGGATTGTCAGCTCGATGTCATCGCGCGTCCATTTCCAGAAGGGCTTCTTCTTTGTCCCGGTCGCCCGGGGCTTGAGTTTTGACATTTCTTCACCCTGCTTCCATGTTGATTCATATCTCTTAAGCACCCCTATTGCAGCAGATAACCCCACCAAATTTATCGTCTGAAAAGGAAACTTCATAGTATGAAAAGGATACATTTTAGAAATTTTTTCAAAAACTTTTTCCGGTCATTTTCTCTTTTCTGTCGTTTTACACAAATTTCAGAAAACTTTTTGTGCAATCTTCCGATTCTCCGCATCGCAGTATTTTCCTATCGGAATGTATCCTTTTCATACTAGCGCGCTGCGGTTTTTTATGTCATAATAAAATACAGCGGAGCTTCCGCAATCAAGACAAGGAGTATATCCTATGATGCGCAAACAACACATTCATATTCTCGGCCAGACTCCCGCGGGCTGGCAAAAGGCGCTGACGGAGCTTCAGCAGGAGCTGGGCTATGTGTCCGCCGACGACGGCATTGAAATCCAATGCGTTCAAGGAAACGACCTGCGCGTCGAGTCCGACGGCCGCACGGTCACGCTGACGTGGGCCGCGCCGGTGCAGTTCTACCGCGCGCTGAGCCTGATCCCGCAGCCGCTCGCCGCCTGCTCCGTGCACGAAGAGGCACGCTTTGAGACCTGCGGTGTGATGTTCGACTGCTCGCGTAACGCCGTACTCAAGCCCGAGGGGCTGCGCTATATCCTACGCAAGATGGCGCTGATGGGGCTGAACCTGGGCATGATGTACACCGAGGACACCTACGAGGTTCCCGAGCAGCCCTTCTTCGGCTACAAGCGCGGCCGTTATAGCTATGAGGAATTAAAGGAGCTGGACGATTACGCCGATCTTTTCGGCATTGAACTTTGCCCATGCATCCAGACGCTTGGCCACCTCAAACGCATTCTGCACTGGCCGGCCTTCCACAGCTACCGCGATAACGACGAGGTTCTGCTTGCCGACGACGAAAACACCTATGTTCTGCTCGATCAGATGATCCGTGCAGCTACGGCTCCCTATCGCTCCAAGCGCATCCATCTGGGTATGGACGAGGCTTTCGGCGTCGGTCTCGGCGCACATCTAGTATTCCATGGCTACGAGGATCCGCACAGCGTTATCGGCCGTCACCTCAAGCGCGTGCTGGAGATCACGGATAAGTACGGTCTGTCCGCCATGATGTGGAGCGACATGTACTTCCACCTTGACGGCCGCAACTATCACAGCGAAGGACTGCCCTCGCAGAAGGCAAAGGACGCGGTCGATCCGCGCGTCACGCTGATGTACTGGGATTACTACCAGTCGAAGGAGGAAATGTACGCCGACGCGCTTTACAAGCACGCGCAGTTCCCCGCACCCACGGTCTTTGCCGGCGGCATCTGGACGTGGATCGGCCCGGCGCCGGATTATCCCGTGACCTTTGCCAACACCGTTGCGGGACTGACGGCCTGCATGAAAGCCGGTGTGCCGCTCGTGCTGGCGACGGCATGGGGCGACAACGGCGGCGAGGCCAACATGACCTCCGCGCTGCTGGGCATGCAGCTCTATGGCGAAATGACCTACACCGGCGTTTATGATGATGCCGCGCTACGCGCGCGTTTTGCCCGCTGCTGCAACGCCGACGCGCAGGCATTTTTGGACATCAGCCTGCTCAACAGCGTTCCCGGCATGGTCAGCTATTCCAATGATCCCTGCAACGCCTGCAAATTCCTGCTGTATCAGGATCCGCTGATCCAGCTCTTTGAGGCGGACACCGAGGGGCTCGAGCTGAGCCGCCATTTTGGCTCTCTTGTGCAGAAATACGCGCAGTACGCTCACGAAAATCCCGAATACGCGCTGCTCTTTGACTTCTACACCGCGCTTGCCCACGCGCTGGCTCTGAAGTGCGTCTGGCACGAGCAGGCAGGCGGCATTGTCCGCCGCGGCGACCGCGAAGCGGCCTCTGCGCTGGCAGACGGCGTGCCCGCAACGGTCGAGGCGCTCGACACGCTGCGCGTTCTGTGGCGCAAGCTCTGGGAATCCACAAACAAACCCAACGGCTTTGAAATTCTTGAGGTTCGTCTCGGCGGCGTGGCCGCGCGCATGTCCACGGCGTGCGAAAAGATGCGTGCCTTTGCCGACGGTGAGGTCGAGACCATCCCCGAGCTGCTGGAAAAATCTCTCGTCACCAAGCGCCACCCGGACGGCCACATCAACTGCACCAACACCATGGACGAGATCGCCACTCCCGGCCGGATCGATTAATTAAGCAAATCCGGCGGCGAGGCCGCAAGCTCCTGCACCAGCCATTTCCGCTTCATTACGGAAACCGAATTTTGTTTATTTCCAAAAACAGGCACGCTGCCAATGCAGCGTGCCTCAGCGTGTCGAAAAACTCTTTTCGGCACGCTGACAGACTGCGAAAAAGTTCGGAAGACAAGCAACTCACGCTCGTCGGCGTACATAGG
>OIYT01001497.1_pt1 | contig 16459 bp, 19 predicted proteins | sample 1588201 | NCBI WGS metagenome assembly OIYT01 (sample SAMN03283260) | human gut metagenome | biome: human-associated habitat; material: feces | host: Homo sapiens | place: USA | collected 2013
CAAAGGCCTGATTTCTCAGGCCCTTTTTTAATTTCTATTCAACTTGATCGTCTTCCATACTTACAATACGACCTTCTCTTTGTCCAAGATCATATTTTTCGCGATATTCAGCCAACGTCGTTTTATAGTCATCACCCTCAATCGCATATACTTTTGAATCGTGAATGTGGATATCTGTATCTTTTTCACGAATCTTGACCAAGGCCACCATACTACTTGCACAGTGTGTGGCAATACGGTTTAAACTGTTCAATAAATCATTGAATACTGTACCTTCTTCAAGTCCACAGTTTCCTTGAGATAAACGTTCAACGTGACGTAATTTCATTTCATCACATAGTCCACGAATGACAATTCCAAGTGGAGATACACGTCGAGCCAAATCTAAATCATCTTCTAGATATGCATGGTAAGTCATATTCATCGACTCACGAACGGCTTCCATGACAAGGTTTAACTCATTCATGGCAGCCTCTGACATTTCCATACGATTTTCATTGATACTCTTTGACATCTCGGCAATATCTGCCGCGTGATCACCGATTCTTTCAAAGTCACTAATAGTATGAAGATATAATGAGGCTTGTCTTGTTTGTTCAGTATTTAATGCTTGTTTTGTAAGTTGCATCAAATAAGAACCTAAGCGCGCTTCATATTTATCAATCAATGTTTCTTTACGATGTACTTTCTCATATTTTTCAGGTCTAAATTCATTGATCAAGTTCATTGAACGATTCACATTATTACGAACCTTTTTAGCCATACCATTCATAACACGATGACATTGTGCAATAGCTAAGGCAGGATAAGGAATCAAACGTTCTTCTAATAAATCAAAGTCAGCCTGTTCTGCTAGATCTTCTGGACTGTCTTTGACAATACGCATCAATAATTTTTCAATTTGAGGAATGAACCAGAATAAAACTAATACATTTCCACAACGAATCGCTGTATTCATTAATGCAATATTTATTGGAGACATAACTTTATTCAAAAAATCATAGTGCATAAATAGATTTGAACCATAGAATAAGATAGACCAAATAATCATACCAAATAAGTCATTGATCAAATATTCTAATGCGGTACGTTTACCATTCTTATTTGCACTTAAGGCAGAAATCAACACAGGACATGCAGCACCAATACCAATTCCTAAGTTAATTGGGAAGGCTGCCGCAAATGTCAATGAGCCTGTCATAGATAGTGCCTGCAAAATACCAATCGCAGCACTTGCACTTTGTAAAACAGCAGTAAACAAAATACCAACAAGAATACCCATAATTGGATTTGAGAACATTGTAAGCATACTAATGAATGTTTCATTTGTTCTTAAAGGTGAAACAGCACCACTCATTTGTTGCATACCTGTCATTAAAATCGCAAAACCAAGCATGATATTTCCAACATTTTTATGTGTAGTACGTTTTCCAAATGTTTTTAAACAAATACCAATAAACGCAAACAATGTTGTGATCGTAGCTGTTGAAAATAAGCTCGCAATACCACTAGATCCACCAACATAAGATAAACACAATATCCAACCGGTAATACTTGTACCAATATTAGCACCCATAATAATACCGATTGCTTGTCTTAGTTTCATCATACCTGAGTTAACAAAACCAATGACCATTACTGTCGTAGCACTACTAGATTGAATAACAGAAGTAACACCTGCACCTAGGGCAACACCTTTTAGACTTGTGTTTGTCATCTTGTACAAGAATGCTTCTAACTTATTACCAGCTACGCTTTTTAGTCCATCGCCCATTAAAGACATACCGAACAAAAATAACGCAATGCCACCTAATAGGGATAAGACCATTGTAACTATTTCCATCTTGAACTCCTTTTATAAAATGAATATTTTATTTTCAATTTTTCACGCAAAAAATTCCATATTGCGACGTCTTTATTATGCAATAAAAATAATGTCAAAACAATATTAAATTTATGTTAATTTTTAGTAAAATGTCATTTTTTAATGAAAGCGTTTAAAAAAGATGACTTTAGAAACCTAAAATCATCTTTGCGATCATCTCAAAAAATTGAATCATATTTGAACGTAACATACCTAGTGGATAATCTAATAGACCTGTAAAAATCAAAAAGATAAATAAGATGTTCATCCATGGTGCACCATCAATAAATTTATAATACTTATCATCTGGTAAAAATGAAAATAATATTTTCGATCCATCTAGTGGTGGAACTGGAATTAAGTTAAAAATTCCAAATCCCGTAGAAATAAGTCCTGTATAGGTCAATGTGTTTGATACAAAATAACCAACACTTGTCATCATAAATTGAGGTGCAAATTTATAAAGTGCATAAAATAGGAATATACAAATAAAGCTTAAAAGAAAATTTGCGACAGGCCCCGCAAAACTTGTCCAAATAATCCCTGTTTTTGCGTCTTTATAATATCTTGCATCAATTGGAACGGGTTTTGCCCATCCAAATCCACAGATCAATAGACAAACTAAGCCTAGCCAATCCACATGTTTAAAAGGATTTAGACTTAATCTTCCCTCTAATTTAGCCGTTGGATCTCCCATCCAATAAGAAACTAAGCCATGAGCTGTTTCATGAATTGACATAGATAGAATAACGGCAATCACCAAATAGACAATACTTTGTAGACTAAACATTAAATCTAAAATGCATTACATCGCCATCTTGAACGACATAATCCTTTCCTTCTAGACGTAAACGTCCTGCTTCTTTAATAGCTAATTCACTACCCAATTCATCAATATCATCAAAACGATATACTTCTGCTCGAATAAAACCTTTTTTGAAATCTGTGTGGATAATGCCAGCACAATCCGGTGCTTTCATACCTTTTTTGAATGTCCATGCACGACATTCATCTTCTCCAGCCGTTAAGAATGTACATAAATCTAATACGGAATAGGCTTCTTGAATCAATTGATCCAAACCAGAAGTTTCAACACCTAATTCTTCTAAGAACGCATCTTTTTCTTCTTTATCTAAACCAGACAATTCCTCTTCCATTTGCGCACACAAGGCAACGACTTGGTTATTTTGACTTTGTGCATATTCCTTTACTTGATTGTAGTAAGCGCATGAATCTGGATCCATAATACCTTCATCATCTAAGTTGGCAACATAAATCATTGGTTTTGCGGTCAATAAGTTATAACCCTTCATCAAAATTTGTTCTTCTTCATTTAATTCTAATGAACGTGCTGGTTTTCCTTCTTCTAAAACAGGTTGAAGACGATCCAATAAAGCAAGTTCATCCAATGATTCTTTATCTTTGTTTGTCTTAGCCTTACGTTCAATCTTACTTCTACGATTTTCAATCGTTTGAAGGTCAGCTAAAGTCAATTCTAAGTTGATAATTTCAATATCACGAATTGGATCCACACTATTTTCTACGTGTGTAATATCCGGATTGTCAAAGCAACGCACTACGTGACAAATCGCATCTGTTAAACGAATGTTCGATAAGAATTGGTTACCCAAACCTTCACCTTGACTTGCTCCCTTTACTAATCCTGCAATATCAGTAAATTCAAATGTTGTATAAATCGTTTTTTTCGGATTGAAGATTTCAACTAAACGATCAATACGATAGTCTGGTACTTCTACAACACCTACATTTGGCTGAATTGTCGCAAATGGATAGTTTGCAGCTTCCACTTGAGATTTTGTGATAGCGTTAAATAAAGTCGATTTTCCTACGTTAGGAAGACCAACAATTCCTGCAGTTAATGGCATAAATTCAATACATCCTCTCTATTCTTCTTCATGTCGAATTACTTTTTTCAATTTCTTTTCAAATTTTTGTCTAGGCATCAAAACACTTGCTCCACAACCCAAACACTTAATTCGAATATCAGCACCCATGCGAATAATTTTCCATTCTGTGGACTTATGACAAGGATGCTCTTTTTTCATTTCAACAATATCATTTAATCCATATTCCATAATTATTCTCCTTGCGTATGCATTTTATATGCATCTAGCGTATTCGATAATAACATACAAACCGTCATTGGACCAACACCTTTTGGCACAGGACTTACATAACTTGCCTTTTTCGCAACCGATTCGAAGTCACAATCACCAACAAGTTTTCCATTGACACGATTGATTCCCACATCAATCACGACAGCTCCTTCTTTTACCCAATTTTCATTGACCATTTGACTAACACCCATCGCAACAATCAAAACATCCGCTTGTGAAGCAATCTGTTCAATATTTGGTGTTTTCGAATGTACAATTGTAACTGTCGCATTGCGATTTTGAAGCAATAACGCGACGGGTTTTCCAACTAAATTACTTCTTCCACAAACAACAGCACGTTTTCCCGATAAATCTTTATATCCAATCGAATCTAACATAGCCATCACACCTTGTGGAGTACATGGAATAAAGCCTGGACGATTTGTCAATAAACACCCGGCATTCATGGGGTGTAAACCATCCACATCTTTTTGTGGATCAATCAATTCTAATGCGGCCGTTTCATCTAAATGATCTGGTAATGGCATTTGGACTAAAATACCATCCACTTCCGGATCTAGATTTAGCTCCATAATCACATTACTCAATTCTTCTTGCGATACATTTTCATCTAAGCGAATCGTTTTCTGAAGCATTCCTATTGAAGAACAAGCCTTTTCTTTACCACGAACATAAGACATACTTGCCGGATTATTTCCTACAAGAACTACACTTAATAAAGGTAATCTTTTTTTTTGGGCACGAATATCATCAATCTTTTGTTTCATTGAAGACTTAATACTTTCTGCCAATATATTTCCATATATAATTTCCATTAAAACAACTCCTTCGAATCCAATACAATTGTAACTGGACCATCATTCAACAATTCAATCTTCATATCGGCTCCAAAAATCCCCTTTTCTACATACATACCTTGATCTTGTAACTTCTGATTAAATTGATCATATAATACTGTAGCTAAATCTGGCTTTCCTGCATTGGTAAAACTTGGGCGATTTCCCTTTTTACAATCGGCATATAAAGTAAATTGTGAAATAGATAGAATACTACCATTTACATCTTGAATCGATTTATTCATCTTCCCATTTTCATCTTCAAAAATACGTAAAAATAAAATTTTATGAATCATTTTATCAATGATTTCTTCTGTATCCTCATTATTAAAACCTACAAAAATACAATAGCCATGATCAATTTGTCCTGTCACTTGCCCTTCAACTGTGCATTTTGCGTTTTTTGCCCTTTGAATTACAACTCTCATCTTTTTTTCTCCAATATACAAACACTTAAACTCACTATGCCCTCTTCATTTCCTACAAAGCCTAGCTTTTCTCCACGCGTAGCCTTAATGGAAATGTCTTCCATATCACAATGTAAAACAGCTGCAATATTTTTTCGCATAGCCATAATGTGTGGTGCCATTTTCGGTCTTTCTGCCAAGATTGTCGCATCCACATTTCCAATCTGGTAACCCATTTCATTCATCATTTCATAGATATGAGCCAATAAATCTAAACTATTCGCGCCTTTATATTTAGGATCCGTATCCGGAAAATGCTTTCCTAAATCCCCTAGAGCAAGGGCTCCTAAAACACTTTCACCTACCGCATGTACTAAAACATCGGCATCTGAATGTCCTAACAAACCTTTTGAATGTTCGATTTCTACACCGCCTAGAATGAGTTTTCTACCCTCTTGAAGTTGATGAATATCTACAGCTTGTCCAATACGTATATTATGCATAAATCACCTTAGAAGTTCTTTCAGCGCGCTTTGAAAGTTCTCCATCTCTATAGCCTAAAATACAATGTCCAATACCTTCATAAGATTCTGGTAAGCCCCATTTTTTCTTTAATTCTTTACCAAAGTCCGTTTCAAAAACTTCTTTAGCTCGATGGATCCAACATGAATCGACGCCTAAAGCATTGGCTGCATTCATTAGATTTCCCATAGCTAAGGCTCCATCATATAAATATGTCGGTGCATTTGAATCCGCAAAGACAATAATCATACTTTTAGCTCCATAAAAAGGATCTGACGATGAATTCATAACTTCTGCATTCATTTTAGATAACGCTTTAACTAACTCTTCATCTTCTACAACCACAAAAGCATAGATTTGACGATTCATGCCGCTAGGCGCAAATTGACCTGCATATACAATTTTTTCAATTAAGTCATGACTGACCTTTTTATCATTATATTTTCTAACACTTCTTCTTTCTAGAAGATTTTTATATGCTTCATTCATATATAATAGCCTCCAAAACTACATCATATTATACAATACAACGACATTAAAAAAAAGCCTGGCAAATTGCCAAGCTTAAAAATTCAATTATCTTACTACACGAATATATTGTGGATTACCCATACCACTTTGATATGCATCAGCTATTACAGTTTTACCATTATAGTTTCCATGTACAGCTTGTCCATTTCCAATATAGATAGCGATGTGGTCAACACCACGTCCACCATTGTTGTAGTAAATCAAGTCACCAGCTAAAGGACTATCTGTATAATATCCATATACACCTTGATATTGATCAGGCCATAATTGATATGCATCACTTACACCCGCATTTGCTAATGCTTGTTGTACAACTTGTGTACACCATAATCCATCCGTTACACCGACTAATTCTTGAGCTGATGAAGAAATACGATCACCTAAGCTAGAAGCTGTTTGTTCTGGTGCAGGGGTTACAGTTTCTTCTGGAGCAGGAGCAGGAGCTGGAGTCTGTTCTGGAGCTGCAGGAGCTTCTGGAGCAGGTGTTGGATTTTGCTCTGGTGTTTGTTCTGGAGCTGCAGGAGCTGGTGTTGTATTCTGTTCTGGAGCTTGTGTTGTTGTATCAACACTAGGTGTTTCTACTGGAGCTGCAGGAGCTTCTGGAGCAGGTGTTGGATCCTGTTCTGGAGTCTGAGTTGTTGTGTCAACACTAGGTGTTTCTACTGGAGCTGCAGGAGCTTCTGGAGTTTCAGTAGTATCAGTTGTGTCTGTTGTTGTATCTGTAGTTGTTTCTGTTGTATCTGTTTTAACTTCTTCAGTTTGAACAGGTGCTTCATCTACAACTGCTTTTTCTTCCGTTTCTTGTTTTACAGCTTCTTGACTAGCTGTTGTTACTGTTTCTTTCACTTCCCCCGTAATGTTACTAGAAACACTTGCTGTAGTAGCATTTTCTGTTTTTGAAGAGTTCACTGTACCATCTTCTGAGAAATAGTAAGATTTTCCTTCAATTTCTTGCCATCCTTTAGCTACAGTTTTATCTTCATTTACGTAACGATCGCCATGCCATCCTGGTTCTTCCTTAGCTGCAACCACTGTTGCGACAACAGGGAAAGCAGATGCTACACAAAGAATTGCTGCGACTTTTTTACCATTATTTTCTACAAAGTTCATTTTATTCTACCCCCTATTTAAAATAGTTCATGATTAGTTTACCACGAAACCACCTTCCAAACAACCCTAAAATTTATTTTTGGTTAGAAAAGACTAAAAATAAAAGGCCTCAAAGAGGCCTAAATGATCATCAATTATTTTGTTTTTTCAATGATTTCTGTGAAGCTATCTTCTTTCAAACTAGCACCACCAATTAATGCACCATCGATATCTGGTTGAGCCATATATTCAACGATGTTGTTAGGTTTAACACTTCCACCATATTGGATACGTACTTTTTCAGCAGCTTCTTCACCATACATAACCTTAACTTGGTCACGTACGATCTTACAGCAGTTTTCAGCAATTTCAACTGAAGCAGATTTTCCAGTTCCGATAGCCCAGATTGGTTCGTAAGCAATTACCATTTCACCAACACATTTTGGACATAAGTCAGCTAAAGAACCAGCTAATTCTTCACGAATTACTTTTTCTGAGTTTCCAGCATCGTAATCAGCTTCTGTTTCACCAACACATAAGATTGGAGTGATTCCAGCTTTGATCAAACGTTTCGCTTTTTTGTTTACTGTTTCATCAGTATCACCGAACATTTCACGACGTTCTGAGTGACCGATAATGCAGTATTTAACTCCCATTTCTTCTAACATAGGAACACTAACTTCACCAGTGAAAGCTCCACTATCTTCAAAGTGGCAGTTTTCAGCAGCTACAACTAAGTTTTTAGCGTGATCCAATGCAGTTCTTAAATCAGTAAATGGACATCCAATTCCATAAGTAGCATTTTCGCTAGCAGCAACACCATCAACAGCTTCGAAGAAAGCTTTTGTTTCAGCGTTGTTTTTATTCATTTTCCAGTTTCCAACGATAATAGGTTTTCTCATTTTAAGTACATCTCCTTATTACTTTTCGCTGATAATAGCGATACCAGGTAATGTTTTACCTTCCATATATTCCAAACTAGCTCCACCACCAGTTGAAACGTGAGAGAATTTGTCTGCATATCCTAATTGTTTTGCAGCAGCAGCAGAATCTCCACCACCGATTACTGTAATAGCTTCTGGTAATTCAGAGATAGCTTTACATACTTCTTCAGTACCTTTAGCAAATTTAGGCATTTCGAATACACCCATAGGTCCATTCCATACTACAGTTTTAGCACCAGCTAAAGTTTTTCTGAACAATTCAACAGATTTAGGACCAATATCTAATCCCATCCATCCATCAGGAATTTGTCCAGCATCAGCAACACTAGTGTTAGCATCTTCACTGAATGCATCAGCGATTACGTTATCTACAGGAAGAACTAATTTGTCTCCAGCTTTTTCTAAATATTCTTTTGCTAAATCTAATTTGTCATCTTCAACTAATGAAGTACCAATTGAACCACCAACAGCTTTAGAGAATGTATAAGCCATTCCACCACCGATGATAACTTTATCAGCTTTTTTCAATAAGTTGTCAACAACATCGATCTTACTAGATACTTTAGATCCACCAATGATAGCTACGAATGGATGAGCTGGTTCATCAACAGCTTTTCCTAACATTGTAACTTCTTTTTCTACTAAGAATCCTAATCCATTTTCTTTAATATTTGTAGGGATACCTACAGTAGAAGCGTGAGCACGGTGAACAGATCCGAATGCATCTTCAACGAATACTTCACCTAAGCTAGCCCAATATGCACCTAATTCAGGATCGTTTTTGCTTTCGCCTTTTTCGTAACGAGTATTTTGCATTAATACGATTTCACCGTCAGCTAATGCATTTACAGCATTTTCTAATTCTTCACCACGAGTTACTGGGCAGAAAGTTACTTTTACATCTGGTAACAATTCTTGTAAACGTACAGCTACGCATTCCAAGTTGTTTTTAGCTTTGTCTTCTTCAGTCTTAACTTTTCCTAAGTGAGACATCAAAATAACTTTAGCTTTGTTTTCTACTAAATATTTAATTGTAGGTAAAGCCATTACGATACGGTTATCATCAGTGATAACACCATCTTTTCTTGGCACGTTAAAATCACAACGTACGATGACCTTTTTTCCAGCTACATCAAGGTCTTTAACAGTTCTCTTTGTCATGTATATTCCTCCTACTGTCATTTTTTTGCACATCCATTATATCACTACATAAATTGATTGACTAGTTTTTCACAAGTAAAATCTTTCACAAAAAGCGCTTACATCACTTACTTGTGGTAATTACGACCATTATTGATCATAAAACCACGATAAATCTGCTCCAACATCAAGACTCGCGTCATTAAATGTGTAAAAGTTAGATCCGATAATTTCCAACGATAATTCGCTCTAGAAACTAATTTTTCACTTGGTCCTAGACTTCCCGCAATCACAAAAACAATATTTGAATGTTTCATTTGCCAAGTATCCAAATTCTTCGCAAACGTCTCAGAATCAATCATCTTGCCATGAAGATCAAGTAATACCACAAAATCTTGATCCGATAATTTTTCTAGAACACGATTCCCCTCTTTTTCTTTCACCAATAAAACCTCGGCTTCTCTAGAAACATGCTCATTTGCTTCATCCTTGACTTCAATTTCACTAAACTTACAAAAAGCCGACAAGCGCTTCATATATTCTTTCTCTAAAGACTGTAAAGCCTTATCTTTATTTTTTCCAATCGCAATTAATTTAATCACAATATCCCTCCATCATTATTCTCTTGAATATCTTTCACAAAATAATCATACCTATCCAAAAATAATTTCATCGTTTGATAACTAGACGTCGATTTGTAATCCACTTCTTCCACTTTATCCTCGTCAAATGATAAGATTTGTGCACCCGGAAATCCTAATAATATAGGTGAGTGTGTCGCAATAATAAATTGACAATTTTGTTTCACACATTCCTCAATCAAGTATAATAATGCCAATTGATTCTGACAAGACAAAGCTGCTTCAGGTTCATCCAAAAAGTAAAGTCCATTTTCATTTGTTTGTTTCATCAATACAGAAAAGAAACTTTGACCATGCGATTGATCATGGTATCTTTCAGAAAAAATTCCTCCATATTCCATTTCCTTTGTCGCAACATTATAGAAGCTTTCTGCACGCAAAAAATACATCCAATCCGGTTTTCTAGAACGCCACAAACGCATATGTTTATGCAAACTAGAATACGAATCATAAGTAGAAAAATCATAGTTTCTTGTTCCACCTTCTGGATTTAATCCATTTTTAATCGCAAGAGCCTCTAATAAGGTGGATTTACCACTTCCATTTTCGCCACAAAAGAAAGTCACAGGCTTATTAAACATGAATTGATCGATACTTCGAATACTTTGAATATCGGCCACATAATCATCAATTTCATCCCATAAGATGTCAAATCCACTAATAAACATAAATATCACCTAAAAAAATAGTACTCTATTCGAGTACTATTTTCCATGATGATTCACATAATAAATATAGATACATAATCCAATCAAGAGAAACCCTAATATCCAATTAAACATTTCTCTTTACGATTCCATAATAGATTTTTGAAGTTAATACATAAATCACAATGTAGACTAGCGCAAAGGCCACAAAACAGAATATTGTCGTACGAATATAAAGCCATGAATCACTCACAAATAATAAATGAAGTAGCTTTTCAATCATTGGATACGCAAAGCAAACATGAAGCCCTGCCACAAGTAATGGCATAAAGAATACCGTTAATACCTGTGAATGAATAGCCTTCTTTACATCTTGTTGTTCAAGACCTACTTTTTGCATAATTTCAAAACGATCCTTATCTTCATAGCCTTCTGTAATTTGTTTGTAGTACATAATTAGAATGGTTGCCATAATAAATAAGAAGCTTAAGAAGATTCCAATAAATAAGAAGCCTGCATATAATTCAATCAATCCTTGTTTCTGATCCGATTTACTTAACCAAATAAAATCATTTATATTCTCATTCTGGCCTAACTTTTTAATAACTTCACGCTCATTCGCATCACAATCAAACGAATAATAAGCACGTATTGCACTCGCATTATCGCCATACACATGTATCTGATCTTGTTGCATCTTCTCTAAAGTCTTTTCTGAATCCACAATAATATAATAATGTTCTGTCACATTGGGATTGCTCTCATCCATCTTCAAGTGGTCCAATTGTTTCTTCACAACATATTCTTTTCCAAATAAAGATAAAGTCTTCTCCTTAGCCTTCTCTACATTGGAATATACATAGATTTCATTCGGCTTTAAAGAACCCTTTATATTTTCGTAGTCTTGAATATCTTTTAGTGGAAGGCAATAAAATTCTTGAATTTCATTTACGGCATTCATGCCCTCATTACTATAATCCGTAATCAAAGTTCCATTCTTTAAATATCCAGCATAATCCAATCTCTTATACGCAAGAAGATTCTTTGGAACAATGCCCATACGAATCAATTCTTCATTCATTTCATCAAAATCAATATTGGAAGCATCCCCATATCCATTTCCCATTACACTTCTAGGATATTGTGAATCCACAATACTATCAATACTTGACCACATACTTAGTGTTGTAGACAACATGACTAAGACCATCGTTGAAAGAATACAGATATTGGCTAGTCCTACCGCATTTTGTTTCATACGATACATCATGCCAGAAACACTAATAAAGTGATTCGTCTTATAATAATAATTCTTGTTTTTCTTCATTAATTTTAAGAAAGTCACTGATATGGATGTAAATAATAAATACGTTCCAACAATGACAAGTACAACAGCCACAAAGAAGAAATAGAGTGCCGTTAAAGGATTTTTTGTGCTAATCGACAAATAGTATCCAATACCTAGACAAAGAATTCCAACAATAGATAGAAACCATTTGGCCTTAGGCTCTTTTTCACCCATATGACTCGAATGAAGCAATTCAATTGGACTTGAAATATGAATACGAATCATAGAATAGAAATAGATCAATACATAAATCAATCCAATCACAAGAACGCATTGTCTCATACCTATAAATGAGAAATAGAAACCAAGTATAATATCTGCACCAATCATTTTTGCGATTACCAAAAACATCGCTTTATCAAATAAGATACCTAAACCAATACCTAAAGCTAATGATATAAATAAAGTAATCACAGTTTCATAAAATAAGACACGAGCTAAATGCTTCTTTTCCATTCCTAATATAGAGAATAACGCAAATTCTTTTTGTCTTCTTTTAATTAAAAAACTATATGTATAGAACAAGAAGATAAACGCAAAGATTTCAATAATCACAACTCCAAAGCCTAACATCTGCGTTAGTGTCATTGCCCCTAACATCTCATTTAGATTCGGATTGTTTGCCAAAGAAACGACCATATACAACATCATTGTCGTTAAGACACTCGTTAGTATATAAGGAATGATGGTACGTGCATTCTTCTTCAAATTATCTACAGCTAAATTTAAATAGAAAGCTCTACTCATGATGCACACCACCTGTAGCTAGTAGTGTCAATGTATCACTAATACATTGGTACATCTGATCTAAATTTTTATTTCCCTTATAAATTTCATGGAAGATCTTTCCATCCTTAATAAATAGAACGCGAGACGCATGACTGGCAGCTTTTGTCGAATGGGTTACCATTACGATTGTCTGTTGATTCGCATTGATTGTTCCAAACAAATGTAAAAGTTCCTCTGTACTCTTTGAATCCAATGCTCCTGTTGGCTCATCCGCCAAGATCAAATCTGGATTTGTGATGATAGCACGAGCAACAGCTACACGCTGCTTTTGTCCACCACTGATTTCATATGGAAACTTATCTAAAATACCCTCAATCCCTAATTGTTTTGCGATAGGTTCCAATCTTTTTTTCATTTCTGGATATTTTTTCTTACTTAAAACCAAAGGCAAGAAAATATTATCGCGATTATTAAAATTATCTAATAAATTAAAGTCTTGAAATACAAAACCTAAGTGTTCTCTTCGAAAGTTCGCAATTTCCTTTTCTGAAATATGCGTAATATCTTTACCATGTAATAAAACTTGTCCACTGGTTGGTTTATCTAAAGCCGCCAAGATATTTAATAGTGTTGTCTTACCCGAACCAGACTCACCCATGATAGCTACATATTCGCCTTTATTCACACTAAAATTCACATTACTCAATGCCTGTACTTGATTCTGTGTAAATCTTGTTGTATATACTTTTTTTAAATTTTTTACTTCCAATAATGCCATATTCATTACCTCCATGTACACCAAAATTCTACAAAGAATCCAAAAATGTAGCCATCGATTCAGCTAACACTATTCTTACAAGATTGTAAGATTACTCAATTCTTCCTTCAAAATGCGTAAGATCCAATATCACTCGAGTACCTTTACCAACATTTGATTCAATTCTGATTTTATGATTTAACATATCCAAAATATTTTTACATAAATATAGACCTAGACCACTAGCTGTTTTATCACTACGCCCATTCATACCTGTATATCCTTTTTCAAACACACGATTTAAATCACTTGCACTAATTCCTATCCCATTATCTTCAATCACTAAAATATGTTTAGACCTCATATATATAGATATCAAACCATTTTCATTGGTATATTTAAGACTATTCGAAAGAATTTGTTCCAACACAAACACAAGCCACTTTTCATCACTCAAAATAACATCCCCGGTTTCTTTAAAACTCAATTGAATGTGTTTACGAATAAATTCTGTAGAAAAACGACGAATCGATTGTCGAATCAAATCGTCCAACTCCAATTCCTTAAATAAGAAATCGGTATGCGTACTATGTAAGCGTAAATATGCCAAAACCATATCTGTATATTGATCCATGCGTAAGAGTTGTAGCTTAATTTCACTACGACTTAAGTTCTCATCTTCAAGTAGTAATTTCATAGCGGCAATGGGAAGTTTAGCCTGATGCACCCACATCGTAAAATAATCTTCTAAATCATGCATTTTATTTTCCGAAGAAATAACATACTCATCATGATACTCTTTCATAGCCACTAAGATTTTATGATAGTCTTCTCCCATCAATGAAGAATCTTGAAGATCACAAGACAAAGAAACATTACTATTGGATTGAAGTGTTACTAGTGTTTGGTGTTTCTTATAATATTTGTAGTAATCAAATAAGAAACAAACCACCAATAAAACACATAAAATCATAAAGGCATATGTAAAAGCTTCAAGTTCTAGATTATAGAGTTTAAATACACATAAACAGATCAAAACACTTACAACATAAATCATTATAAAAAACAATCGATCTTTTAAATAATGGATAAACAACTTCATATCTTATATCCCAACCCTTTTTTTGTTTGAATAAAATCCACAATGCCAATACTCTCTAACTTTTTACGCAAACGATTCACATTCACACTTAATGCATTTTCATCCACATAAAAATCCGTCTTCCACAAATATTCCATCAAACTATCTCGAGATACAATCGTCCCCTTCTTTTCCATAAGCAGTCGAAGTATCTTCGCCTCATTCTTACTCAGTTCCATTTGAGAAGATTGATAACTTACTGTATTATCATCTAAATTAAAGCATACGCCTTGATATTCAAGGATATTATGATTGGATACAAAGTCATAGCTACGTCTTAATATTGCCGTAATTTTAGCAGCTAAAACATTTAAATCAAATGGTTTGCACACAAAATCATCCGCACCTTTAGAGATAGCCATCACAATGCTCATATTGTCTGTAGCACTTGAAATAAAGATAATTGGAACTTTGGATTCTTCACGAATCTTTTCTGTCCACAAATATCCATTCAAATAAGGCAGTGTTATATCCATTAATACCAAGTCTGGATTAAAGGAATGAAATGCATCCATCACATTATAAAAATCAGTAACTCTTTCAACACTATAGTTCCAAGATTTAAGAAACGATTCTAATTTCTTTGAGATAAGTTCATCATCTTCTACAATCAATATTTTATACATAATCTCACCCATTTTATTATACTGCATAAACTAAGAAATCTTTCTAACAATGGTGTAAGATAAGACCAAAAGGAAGTGATAATATGATCTATCTTCAAATGGGAATTCTCATTCTAGAAATCGGATTATGTTATTTAATTAACAACGTATTAAAGGATACATTAAACAAAAAATACGATACGCCATCTGTATCGCATTACTATTAAATTGTTGAAATATGCGTACATATAAAGCCATGTGGGCTATACATACATTATTCTGTTTACTTGTATTATTCAAAAAAAGAAAGCCAATTCTCTGCATAATCCTTTCAGCCATCATATCCACATCCATCGTTACTTTTGATTCTATGAATATGTATACCATCCATAAAACCACCTACAACATCACAACCACAAAAGAAATCACAAACACCAAATTTCTATCTACTTGGCAAAGACTTCGTGGATGAATCCACATCCAAAGATGATATGGAAATTCTATTTAAACAACTCAAAAGACTGACTAAAGTAGCCCCTGTTTATGGCAATCACGAAAACAAAACAAAATTCACAAAAAATAAATTCAATCACTAAAAACAACATTATCATTCTAAATGATCAAGAAGTACAATTAAATGACATAACTCTAATCGACAGAAAAGACTACACAAACAAAAGACTACCATCTTACAAATAACACTTATAACATCGTCCTAGACCATCAAACACAAGAAACAAAAGAAAACATTAAAAATAATGTCGACCTCAACTCAGTGGTCACACCCACAATGGTCAAATGTTTCCACTATCTTTCTCTTACCACCTACAACCCAACTTTGCGGGTAATTACGGAAAAGAAACATTCAATCACTGCACAAAAATCATTAGCTCAGGCCTTGTGGGTTGGGGTTTTCCTATTAGAACAGAGGATATTTGTGAGTATGTGGTAGTTAATATTAAACAAGATAAATAAACGATATTCTAGCAAAAATATACAGTAACAAAATGGACTAAGTTTATTTGTATTGTATTTCCAAAAAACACATTACGTACCTTTTAATAAATCAAATATTTATATTCTTCCTTATTTAATTAACATTTACACAATAAAATGTAGG
>OIYT01001499.1_pt1 | contig 16438 bp, 22 predicted proteins | sample 1588201 | NCBI WGS metagenome assembly OIYT01 (sample SAMN03283260) | human gut metagenome | biome: human-associated habitat; material: feces | host: Homo sapiens | place: USA | collected 2013
ACACGCCACCCCAGCCCCTAACCGCGCACACAGCGGCTCACACGCCGAAACACGGGGCGTTTTCACCGCCTGAGACACCGGCAGGGTCGATAGGGTCAACAGCTTGGGTACCCTGTGCATCGTCACTTTCGGCACGGCGCAGTTCGATAAGCCGCTTTCCGTTGCTGCGGCGCACCACGGCGGAAATACCGATTTTGCTTAGTGCGGCAACGCTTTGCAGGATCAGACGGGATACCTTTTTCGGCGTGATGCCCTCGCTGCCCGCAGGGTCGATCTGCGCGGACAGCTCCGTGGGAGTGCCGATAAATTCCGCGCGGTCACGCATCAGTTCAGAGAGAAGAATGACGATCCGGCCGCCCAGCAGCTCCGGTTGCGTCCGGCTGTCTGACACTAACTCCCACACATTTTCGCCGTTGCGTTCCAGCGTCAGCTCCCGATACTCGATGTCGCGCCCGATGCAGGAGAGCTTCGCTCTGCCGCTACCACGCTTGTCCTCCACCAGCGTGAAGCTGGAATCCACCGCGCCGCTGATGGCCGTCGTGCCGGAGATGCGGCTGAACACATCGTCGGCAAGCTCCTTCCGCAGATGGTGGATCAGCAGAATGGCGATGCCGTGGGCATCCGCAATACGCTTCAGCGCGGAGAGGTCACGGTAGTCATTTGCGTAGGTGTTGTCATAACCGGCGCCGCGGATCATTTGCAGCGTGTCGATGATGACTAGCACCGTGTCGGGATGCTCCGCGAGGAACGCGCAGAGCTGTTCCTCCAGACCCTTGCCGAGAGCGTCACTGTTGGTGGTGAAGTGGACGCTGGCGGGGGCGTCCTCCGTGATCTCGAACAGGCGGTTCTGGATGCGGAGGGTGGAATCCTCCAGGCAGAGGTAGAGCGTGGTGCCCTGCTTCACGCCCATGCCCCAGACAGCTTCGCCCTTTGCCACCGTGACGGCCAGCCAAAGCGCCAGCCATGACTTTCCCACCTTGGGTGAGCCTGCGAGGATGTGCAGACCCTGAGAGAGCAGCGTGTCCACCACGAAGTTCAGCGGTGTGAGCGGCTGACTCATCAGCGTTTCTCCGTCGATGGTCAGCAATCGGTTTTCTTTTTTCAATTTTGAATCCTCCTTAAAAAATATTGCTCCCATCGGAACGATGAGAGCGAAAAAAGCAGAGGGGCGTTACCACGGAACGGCACGTGGTTTCTTCCCTCTGCTTGTATTGTGGAGGAATTCATGCTATGCTGAGAAAAAGAACGGACAAATTAAAAATTAGGTAGGACAATTTTTGTGGAGGAGGATACACATGGGAGGCAGCGTCATTTTCTACACCTATGGCAGCACCTTGGAGCTGAACGGCCAGCAGTTGACCGCCGGTATGCTGACCGCCGACCTGCTGAATCTGTCTCCGGACGAATACATGCGCCTGAAAAAGCGTATGACACAGATCACCGATCTTGCGGAAGAATATGAGCGGAAACGGGACATAGCGCTTTGGTGGAAGCTGAATGAGAAGATGGATGCACTCTGCCAGAAGCTGCGCCGGTATCAGGTGTTCCGCCTGCTGCTGGACGAAGACGAGGACGCTTTCTTCTCTGTCATACGGGAGATCACAGGGCAGTTCGATTTGTTTCCGAAAGAGGAGCATGATCTGCCAGCGGAGATACAACGGGAACGACTTGAGCGCGTGGCGAATGAAATCTCAGAGCGCAGTGAAACGGTCAAGGATGCTCCGCTTGACCTGTTCCGTCCGAGCGAAGCAGCTTTAGAAAAAGGCGATGCCTTTTATTACGGAATGCTTCGTGCCATCGGTCCAACCAAGGACACATGGCGTGATTACAAAAAGTACATCCGTCGTTATGAAACATATCTTCACGACATCCGCGCTTTCAACGGTACTATTCGGAATTTCATCAGCTTTAGTCTGTCCAAGCTGAAGCATAACAGCCCAGAGGACTATGCCGCAGCACTCTACGGCTTCTACAATGATGAACGCATTGCGGAAAAGCTCATCGTCAATCCCATCCGCAACAACGGCGACTGCTATACGACCCACGATGCCTACGAGCTTTCCTATGTGCCGCGGCCGCTGCCGGACGGCTCTGTCGCTATCTGTCAGGAGCATGTGACCGACAGCTTGCAGGCACTGATGAAAGCGGATTATATGCTGGCGCTGAACAGCGGGCACAACATCCGCCGCTGCATTATCTGCGGACGGTATTTTCTGCTCAAGAGCGGTGTCCACGCGCTATACTGCGAAGGGGCGTGCCCCCACGCGCCCGGCTACACCTGCCGGCAGTTCGGCACGGTGGAGGTGCAGAAGGAGCTGGCGAAGGACATTCCCAAGGTCAAAGTCAAGGTGACCGCCTTTGCCCGCATCACGAAGGATATGCAGCGGGGTGCGATCTCACAGGAGGACGCAAGAAAAGCCAAGGACTATGTGCGGGACCTGCTCTATGACGCCTTGCGCGACGCAAGTATTTCCGTAGAAACCTTTGAAGAGAGCGTTTCGTCTGAGAATGTCTACCAGCGCTGCGGGATCACCAGAACGGCCAATCCGAGGGGCCGTCCGCCGAAGAAAAAGGCGGGTGAGCAAGCATGACCACCGAGCAACTAATTCGCCAATATTATGACGGCGATGAGGCCGCGCTGGAAAAGCTGTACCATAAAAATATCGGTCTGATCCGCGGCATCGCCAAGGAAGCAGCAGCGGAGTTCAACTGCCTGATGACGGATCAGCATCATCCGAATCAGTGTTCCGTGTATACGAAAACGATTCTGGATGACCTCTGCGGCGAGGGTGCGTTGGAGCTTCTGACGCGGATACAGAGCCGGGAGTATGATGAGCGCCGCGCCGTGCTCACCACCTATCTCTACCCGCATTTGAAGGGGCGCATGACCCGCTGGCTGGAGCAGAATATTGGCTGCATGGCACTGAGCAAGGACGAGATGGCCGCTGTCCGGCAGGTGCAGAGGCTGTATCATGTTGCATGGAAGGATACCGGTGAAATCGCGGAGGAGCTGGGTATCCCTGAGGCTCGTGTCAGTCGATATGTTCGCTACAACACCCATTTCCTCGGTGTGCATGATCTTGTCCCGGAGGGTTATGACGGCGATCCCTACGAGCGGCTGATGCCGGGGATGCTCACCGTTTCGGCGGAGCAGGCCGTGTACCGCAAGGTCTGCATCGAGCTCCTCCGGGAGCTGTTCGACACCCTGCCGAAGAAGGACAGGGACATTCTCGGCAAGACCTGCGGCGTGTTCGGATACCCGGAGGCAACTTTGAAAGAGATCGGGATGTATCACATGATGAAGGAGTCCGCCGTGGAGAAGGCGAAGAACCGCGCGGTCGAGAAGCTGAGAGAAGCCTATCCCGGCAGCAGGCTTCAGGTATGGAGGGCTGTTCATCGTATGATGCGGAGGCCGGTCCCGCCGCCGGGGGAGGACAGTGAGCTGCGGCGCAATTTTCCGCAGTATGTCCGCGCCTTGGCAGAGGTCTATGGCGTGCTGAACGAAGCCGCCTCAAATATAAATAACATCTCTGTATAGTCAGAACAGCAATACAGACTTTTGTACACCCTCTTATGGTAGCATCTATGCAAGCATCGAAACCGATGCTATACTATGAGAGGAGATGTCTTTATGCATTATTCCAAAACAAACAAGGTCTGCGCCACTTGCGCCTATTGGACCGGAAGCCGCAATCTGGTGAATTCCGGAAACTCTTCGGAGCCGACCAGCAATAGCGCCAAGTGCCAAATTCCAAACGGTTCCAATCGGGGCAGTACAAAGTTTTGCAGTTCTTCCTGCTCTAATTGGGCTAAGTGGCCGGTACTGAAGTAAAACGACACGGAGGGACTGCATTATGCTGACGGAAAAAGCCAATGCCATCTGCCTTTTGGAGGTTCTAAAGGAGTATTCCGATGCGGAACACATTCTGCCCATGCGGGAGATCATTGCAAAGATGCAGTCCCTCTACGGTATCAAAATCGACCGCCGCACCGTATACGGGGCTGTTGCGCTTTTGATCGAGCTCGGTTACGATGTCTCCCTTTACGAGGATAACGGTGTGGGCTATTACTTACGAGATCGGGAATTGGAGCCGTCGGAAGTCCTGCTGCTGACTGACGCGGTATATTCTTTCCAGTTCATCCCGGCAAGGCAGACCGAGCAGCTTGTCCAAAAACTGCAAAAGCAGCTCAGTGTCCACCAGCGGAAAAAGTATCGCCATCTGACCGTCGCCCGGCAGGGACATAAGACCGGAAACCGACAGATATTTTGGAATATTGAGCAGTTGGACGAGGCCATTACACGCAAGAAGAAAGTGACCTTGGATTACTTGCACTACGGATATGACAAACGGCAGCATCCTACGGCGACCTACACTCTCAGCCCCTATGAGATGGTGTACACCAACGAACACTATTACCTTATCTGCGTCCCCGACCACGATCCGCACACGCGGTTGTACCGCATTGACCGCATGGCGGATATTCGGATACTGGACGAGCCCCGCAGCGAAAAGTCGGCGCAGAAGCAAGAGGCACAAGATGCCGTTTACGCCTTTGTGGGTGCGCCGGAGCGGGTGGTGCTGCACTGCGACCGCACCGTGCTGGACGATGTGCTGGACCGCTTTGGTACGGACATACAGATTTTTGAGCGGGACGAGCAGACCTTTACCGCCGTATTGACTACCCCGCCGCGCGGTGTGCGCTTTTGGGCACTGCAATACCTCTCCTTTGTGGAGGTGGCAGAGCCCGCTTGGCTGCGGCAGGAGATCATTGAGAGCATTGGGCAAAACTGGTATAGCACGGGAGAACGCTAATATGGGAAATCTCATTTCCGAAGAAACCCTTCATAAATTGGAAGCTGATACATCGTTCCAACAGCTGTCTCAGAAGATGCAAACGCTGAACATTTTTGAGGTCTTGGGTATTACAAATGCCGAGATCCGCCACAGTAATTTCTTGGCCTGGCTTCTTGATCCCAACGGCAATCACGGAATGGGAGATAAGTTTTTGCGGGAGTTTGTCTCAAAGTTAGGGCAAAGAGAAGTGGTCCCCGAAAATGTGACAGTCTGTATTGTGAGGCGTGAGTGGCAGCACATTGACTTGTTGGTTTTATGCCAGAAAGAAAAATACTTGCTGTGTGTGGAAAATAAAGTGTTCTCTGAAGAACACGATAATCAGCTTCGCCGTTATCGGAACATGCTATTAGAAGAATACCCCGGTTACACCATGTCGTTTGCATTTCTATCTCCGGATGGAATTGCTCCGTTATCGGCAGATGACCAGCAATACTGGCAGCCAGTCAGCTATGCAGATATTTTAGACGCAATCGAAAGTGCGAAAGGCGGTAGTGCTCTTTTGCCGGAAGTAAATATGCTGTTGGATCATTATACAGCAGCTGTCAGGAGGCACATCGTGGGGGACGATAACATTAAAAAGCTGTGTCAGGACTTTTATGACAGACACAAAGAAGTGCTCGATACCATTTATGAAAACTGTAAAACCTCGCTCAACCCAATCTGTGAAGTAGCGGAAGATTGGTGTAGAGAAAAAAGCGAACAAGGCGAGTTGATTTTCAGTCCTCAGTGGTCCAATAATACATATACCCGATTTACAACCGAGACCATCCGAAAGTTGTTTCCCCAGCACACTAAACCCATCAGTGGCTGGAAAACAACAGATATGGCATTTTATGAAATCATCAAACGTGAAAACTATTTCAAAATCACGCTCTCATTGTGCAGCGACAATCTAACAGATGAGCAACGTGCGGCTTGTGACCGCGTCAGTCAGGCACTGAATCGTCCCGACAGAAAGGAAGATTGGCGATGGAAACGCATCCGGAATTGGCCGCGTCATACAATCGAGTCCGAGCCAAACAGCGAAAACTATAAAGAAGAAATCTATAGATACTTGAATACAAATTGGCGAGAAATACAAAAATTCGAAAAGGATTTGCTCAATAAAACAGAGTAATCGCGCGGCACCCTGTACAGACATTTGTACAGGGTGCTGTGCTATTCTACCAGCAGAACAGAAACCGTACGAATGGTACCGGGACGCGGCGCAAAGAAAGGATGAGCAACTATGAAATACACTTCCGCACAGGCAAATAAGCTGCTGAAAAAGCTGAATGACGAATATTCCGCCCTACTGGATAGAGAACAGCGCAGCCGGGATTTCCGCGCGGCGATGGGAGAGGACATTGAATCTGTGCGTCCAGCCTATGATTACGCAAAAACACAGGCGCGTCTTGAGGAACTGGAGGGAACGATCCGCAGACTTAAGCACGCCATCAACCGCTTCAACACGATGCAGGTCGTGGATGGCTTCGGGATTACGATCGATGAGATGCTGGTCTATATTCCGCAGCTGACCAAGCGGAAGAGCAAGCTGCTTGAAATGAAAAGCAGACTGCCCAAAGAGCGCGTTGAAGAGCAGTATGGCCGGCAGTCGAACATTATCGACTACACCTACACGAACTACGATCTGACGGCTGTGGAGGCGGACTATGAAAAGACCGCTGATGAACTGTCTCGTGCGCAGCTTGCGCTGGATACTGTAAATCAGCGGGATTCCTTTGAATTTTGTGAATAAACTCTTTCCGTCGCATCGAGCGACCTGCCAAAAGACCGACAGTTCCGTTTCCCGCCTGCGTTTAAGGTCATAGACGGGAAGCCGTTATTTTTTTGTTATCTGTTATGCCTGCCCGGGTTTAAGGATGGGCCACCAACATTGATCTGGCACGGTACTCGACGCGAAAAAACTTTTTGGGAAACTGAAGTACGGTTATAAGTTCCCACGCAGGATATGTTCTGTATGAAGTTTTTTCTAAAATTGTAGTGTATCTTGACAGTTCCTACTTTATGGACTTATCATATTAATAAAATCAGCCCTTTGCAGTAGCGTACAGCCTAAAGTCAATTTCTTTAGGGAGGACAGCGAGTCGCTGTTTTGGGTTTTAAGTTGATGCGCATCGCACAGCGATGCCCCGGTCAGATACGTTCCGGCGAATTGAAAATCACTGCGTGATTCAGGATTCGCCTCCACTTTATCCGACCATTTTGTACTGCAAAGGGCTTGATTTTTATAAAGGGGGTGTTCTCCTGTGAAAATTGATGCCAATTCCGTAACTTTTGAGCCGCAGGACATGGCTTTTGTAAAAAAATTTGGCATATTGAAAGCTACAGAGATGGCGTTGGATTATCATGCCGAGCATCCTAACCTGCCATTCCTCTATGATGCCGAGCAATTGGCTGGCTTTTTAGGCATAAGTCGCGGGGAATTGAATGATATCGTCAACCACATTCAAAAGGAATATAAAGAAACCCGCCTTCCTAAAAAAGACGGTACATACCGCAGCCTATGCGTTCCCAGCATCAGGCTGCGCTTCTGTCAGGACCCAATCAAAGAAAAAATTCTTCCACAGCTTCCTGTTTCTAAATTTGCAACGGCCTATCAAAAGGGGAGTACCACACGCGGAAATGCCGAACCGCATATTGGCAAGAAATTCCTTTTGAAGCTGGATATCACGGATTTCTTTGGCAGCATTACCTTTGAACAGGTTCAGCGCACCGCATTCAACACACGTTATGTCTCAAGACAAGTTGGGTATCTGCTGACTTCGCTTTGCTGTAAAGACGATTCGCTTCCGCAGGGCGCGGCAACCTCTCCAGCGCTATCCAATATCGTTATGTATCGCTTTGATGATTACATCGGTCATTGGTGCAGTCAGCGCCAGATCGCATATACCCGCTATTGCGATGACATGACCTTTTCGGCAAACCGTCCGCTCTATGGCGTCTACCAAAAGGTGAAAACTATGCTGCGTGAGATGGGGTTCGAATTGAACGAGTCGAAAACGCATTTTATCGGAAACGACAATCGTCAAAGCGTAACCGGTCTGGTTGTCAACGAGAAGCTCTCCATCCCCAGCGGCTATAAGCGGGACTTGCGGCAGGAGGTTTACTATGCCTTGAAATTTGGCGTGGAAGACAGCATCCTCCACGGCAATCGGTCAGATTTTATTGAGGACGGTAAACCGATCTGCTGTCCGACATATATGCTGCACTTGATGGGGAAGGTGCAGTATGTGCTGCAAATTGAGCCTGAGAATCTGTGGTTCAAAGATGCACAGAAAAAACTACTTGCCTATATCTATGAACACTATAGCGAGAGCCTGAGCTATTACCTACATTTCAACAAAAATGGAAAGGGAAAAGGAATGTATGAACAATCAAACCCTGTGTGATCTTCGTAATTGCTGCGAAAACGCTCTGCATGAACTCTATCCGGCAGGCATCTCGAATGAGGTAATATAAGACATCCGAGAAGTTTTGGCCTTGGATGTCTTTTATGTCAGCAGCTCTTTTTATTCTGTTTCATCTTGTACGCTTCGTTTCGCCAAAGCGCTGGAAGTGAACAACCTCCCGTTCCCGGAGGAACTTGATGGCATCGTTGACATCGGGATCGTCGGAAAGGCGTAGGATGTTGTCGTAGGTGACACGGGCCTTCTGCTCTGCGGCAAGATCCTCAGTGAGGTCCGCGATGGTGTCGCCGGTGACCTGCATGGTGGCGGCGGACCAGGGATAGCCGGAGGCGAACTGTGGGAACACGCCGGTAGTGTGATCCACAAAATAGGCGTCGAAACCGGCGGTCTTGATCTGTTCCTCGGTCAGGTTTCGAGTCAGCTGGTGAACCAGCGTGCCGATCATCTCCAAATGCCCCAGTTCCTCTGTGCCGACCGTGGAAGCCCAAGGGCCACAAGTACGAAAAAGCCTTGCGCCGCAAGGGTTACAGGCCGAAAAAGAGAGGGAAAACGCGAATGTGCAAAATGCCGGTTGGCTCCATTCCTTTGACGCGGACTACCACTATCGCGGCTCCGACCTTCACTACCATGTGAATGTGTCCGCCGCGCTTTCGGAGGGAGGGACGGTATGGTGAAGGAGTTTATTTCACAGCTCCCGCCGGACAAGCTGTCGCCTTTTGAAAAGCATCCCTATCAGGTGCGGGAGGACGCTGCCATGGACGAGCTTACCGAGAGCATCCGTGTCCACGGCATCCTGTCGCCCTTACTGGCGCGGCCAAAAGGGGAGGGCTACGAGCTGGTCAGCGGGCATCGGCGGCGTCTGGCGGCGCAGAAATTGGGCCTGCCCACCGTGCCGGTGCTGGTGCGGGAAATGACCGACGATGAAGCGGTGATCCTGATGGTGGACAGCAACCTTCAGCGGGAAAACCTGCTGCCCAGCGAAAAGGCATTTGCTTACCAAATGAAGCTGGAGGCAATGAAGCATCAAGGAATGACTTGTGGACAAGTTGGCCACAAGTCAAGGGATGACGTCTCAAACGATGACAGTGGCCGCACCATTCAACGCTACATTCGCCTGACCAACCTTGTCCCACCGCTGCTTCAGATGGTGGACGATGGACACATCGCCTTTTCTCCCGCCGTGGAGCTGTCCTATCTCACCCGCGACGAGCAGGCGGAGCTGTGGGACTTGATCGGGCAGGAGGACGCCACACCGTCGCTGTCACAGGCACTCCGCATGAAGCAGCTCTCCCGCGAGGCAAAGCTGACGCCGGAGGTGCTGTACGCCATTCTCACCGAGGAAAAGCCCAATCAGAAAGAGCAGATCCGCATCAAAACCGAGTCGCTGCGGAAGTATTTCCCGCGCAATTATTCCGCGCAGCAGATGGAGCGGGAGATCATCAAGCTGCTGGAGGCCCGTTACCGCGCGAAGGACAGAGGAGAGCGATGATTTTCGTATACTGGCACTATACAAATTTCTTCCGTACAATAGCGGCAGAAAGGAGCGAGGATTATGGAGCAGAATTTACCGCCATTGCCGCCGGTCATTTTTGAGAACGGTCTTTACTACGAGCTGCGGGGCGAGCAGTATTATCCCTGTCTTTTGCCGCCGGAGCCGGACACCACAGAGGACAAGCTGCTGGAAACCATCATACGCCAGATGGCGGAAGCACAGGGCATCGACGAGGACTTGAAGGCGCGGGATCAAATGGCGTGGGTAGGTGCGATGAACAACATCAAAAGCGCCGCGCTTGAGATCCTGCGAGAGTCCAAATAACGCCCCAAGAAGGAAACAAAAGCAAAAAATCAACGCAAGCGGAGACAGGTCAAATGCCTGCCTCCGCTATTTTTATGCCCCAACGGGCAAGGAGGAACAATATGGATTATTTCTACGAGCATGAATCAGAGCTATTTACATTTTACCGTGTTCCAAAGGTGCTGTTTACGGAGGAACCATTCAAAAACATGAATTGTGAAGCAAAATTACTTTACGGATTATTGTTGGACAAAATGGGACTTTCCCGCAAAAGCGGGTGGTTCGATAAGCAAGGGCGCGCCTTTGTTTACTATGGCATCAACCGTATTATGGAGGACTTGGGCTGCGCCCACAGCAAGGCGGAGAAGCTGCTATCCGAACTGGAGCAAGCTGGCCTGCTGCGCCGGAAACGGCAGGGGTTGGGGAAACCGTCTATGCTGTATCCCCTGAAATTCGAAAATCGAATTTCTTGACTTTCGATTTTCGAATTTCAAGAACGCTGAAAATCAGCGCACCTGAACGCTGATTTTCAGCGTCTAATAAGACTGAGTAGAGCGATACTGAGATAAATATATACCAAGCCGAAAAAAGAATAATAGGGAGGATCATCAGATGAAGAACAAAGAGAACTTACGGGAAAAGCAGGTAAATCTCCGCTTGACGCAGGCAGAATATGAGCGGCTCACCCGCACCGCGCAGGACCACGGCATCGGGCGGGCGGCGTATCTCCGCATGGTGCTGCGGGGCGCGTGGCTGCGGGAGGACGGCAGAAAATCAGAATAGCTTTTTCCGCTGGAATTTGATGCAGGCCGTCACACGGTCACGGATATAGGGAGCATCCCGCTTGGCGTAAAACTCCAGCGGCTCTGAAAGGGCCGCCATGATCTCTTTTTCGGCAAAGTCGCAGCGAAGCTGCGGCCCATAGAGATTTTGGGCCGCATGGACCTGTCGGACAAAGCCCGTTTTCATGGGCTGAGCCTTGAGCTGCCGCACCAATGCGTCTGGCTCGATCTCCATGGGATAGTCCCGTGTGTTGGACAGCAGGCCTGCTCCGAAGTCGAAGATGGGGCAGTAGTCAAAGCCATCACCGCAGCGCAGCACAGCGATGTTGTTCAGATGCCGGTCCTCGTTGCCGAACAGCATATCCACCTCGAACAGCAGCGTCAGATAGGTGCCGAAGCGGTCAAGTCCCGTCAGCCGCTCAACCTGCTCCACCAACCACGCAAGGCGGCTCTGAAGATTGGGCAGGCGGTTTACCGCGGTCTGCCAGTCCGGGCCAACGCCTTTTCGCAGCAGCTCCGCAAGGGTCAGGATGGCCTCGCCCTGACGTAGAAAATTGGCACTGGAACAGCCGTTTCGGATGTGTCCGTGGACTTGCATCCGCTCCATGCGGTAGGTCACATAGCGAAAGCCCAACGCGTCGGTATTGGTTTGTGCCAGCAGCGCAGAGGTTACGGTTTCTGCCAGCCCTTCATAGCCGAACAGATCCAGCTTGTACCAGCGGCCATCTGCCAGCCATTTTTCCTGATTGCCCTTAGACGAAGTTTCCGCGATGCGGCTTCCCGTTGTCAGTCTGATCGACATATTCAGCCCTCCACAATTTTGATCCAGCACGAATCCTCTGCCATGCGCCCTTCGGTCTTGCGGATGATCGCCAGCGGGTCATAGCAGTCCAGTCCCAAGTCAGACAGGTAATATTTCAAACCGTCCCGCTCCTGCGGCACACAGCGGTCTTTCAAGAAGATTTGCAGATCGTCCCATGTGGGCTTGCGGTTCACGCCGAAAGCGGTGGAAAGGGGAGAACTGACCTCGTTTTCGATGGCAAGTTGATGAGTGGTTTGGTCAGCGCAGATCTTCGTACAGAGCTTGTTCCCATCGTAGTAGTACAGGATCAGGAGGGCGTGAGCGCTGCTTCGGGCATTGGCCAGAAAGACATTGTAATCAGACACGGCAGGGCGGCGGATGGTGATGCTTTCCCCATCGAATTGCAGCGTTACGGTGCGGCTGCCCTCAGAGATACCCAGGTCCTTCATCCAAGCAGATGGCAGAGCCACGCGGTAGCCCTTGGCATCCGGACCGGCGTTTCCACCCGCCTTGTTGATAAGAATATTTGCAGTTCGTTCCTCGTGTAGCACGGTCATTCACCTCAAAAGTTTCTTGCAATTATTATACATATTGGACACCAATAAATCAAGAAGTTAATTTTACAACAGCATTGTCACGAAAATGAAACCGCTATACGGAAGCTGCTTTCGCAAGCATAGCATTTGGCCGTCCAAATGCGCTTGTTAGGGGAAGCAATTCCCCTATAACCCCTTATGAATTGAAAGGAAAAACGATCATGAGAAAACGACCAATCAAAATATCGCTCCGTTTGAATGAGCAGGAGCATGAACATTTGAAACAGCAGGCTATGCTCTCTGGCTTCCCAATGGAAGTATTCCTCCGTGCGCTGATCTCTGGCATGAACCTCCGATCCCGACCACTCGCTGAATACGCCGAAATCCGGCGTCAACTCGCCGGCATTGGAAATAACATCAATCAAATCGCTCATGTTGTCAACACCCGCGGCTTTGCCACGAAGGAAGACATTGCCGCAGTCACGACAGCACAGCGGGTGATCTGGCAGATCGCAAAGCGGCTTTGAGATATTCTGCTGAAGGTAAATATCGATGAGCGAATCAAATTCGGTGGAGTTCCGCTGACGTTTCCACTACTATTTTCCTTTTCCGCTTGTGGATACAGCGTTTTATGGTATAATTATTTTGTAAGATTATAACCAGAATGGTCAGCAATGGTCAGCGAGCTTGAAGGCTTATCAAAGGAGTTGGTGTGATGACAAAGTACGGAATTGATCCAAAGGTTATTTGCCAGATCATTGATCTGGCAAATAGGCATCACATCAAAACAGTGATCCTATTCGGTTCCCGCGCACGAGGGGACTTCCGCCGCACAAGCGATATTGATTTAGCTGTGCAGGGAGGCAATGTATGCCGTTTCAGACTGGATGTTGAGGAAGAAACGCATACATTGCTGACCTTTGATGTGATAGATTTATGTTCTGATTTGTCCCCAGAATTGCGGGAAGCCATCAGCAAGGAGGGAGTATTGCTCTATGAAAAAGTTTGATAACTACCGTAAAAATTTAGACGTTCTGCGGCGCTCTGATCAGCAGGATCTCAACAATGAATTTATCATTAGCGGCATCATTGACAAGTTCTCCATTCAGTTTGAATTGGGCTGGAAGGTCTTAAAAGAATTGCTGACTTATGAAGGCATCGATGCAGCTAAGACAGGCTCCCCGCGTGAAATTATCAAGCAGGCGTACCAGTATTACCCTTGCATAGAGGAAGATGTGTGGCTGGATATGCTGTCCCAGCGCAACAATATGGCGCACATTTATGATGGAAATGCCGCAAAGGAATTGGCATCGGAGATCATCAGACGCTTTATTCCGGCCTTTGAAAAGCTGGAAAAAAGCATCTGTGAGCGATACGCCGATCTTCTGGATACGCTCTGAGAAACTATTTTACAAACACATGGAGGCCCACGATGGCACTTGAAAATAAACTTGGCATCACCAACTCCGCCGAGCTTGCCCGCGAGGAGGAACGGATCAGCAAGAAGAAAGCCGTAGAACTGTTTGAAAGCGGCGCTCTGGACAAGCTGGCTCCCGGCAGATTTGCGTCGCTGCAAGCCATTCATAAGGCGCTTTTCGAGGATATTTATGACTTTGCAGGCGAACTGCGCACGGTGAATCTGGCAAAGGGCAATTTCCGCTTTGCGCCGCTGATGTATCTGGAGGCGGCGCTTGGAAACATCGACAAGATGCCCCAGTCCACCTTTGACGAGATCATCGAAAAGTATGTGGAAATGAATATCGCCCACCCGTTCCGCGAGGGCAACGGCCGCAGCACCCGCCTGTGGCTTGACCAGATGCTGAAAGCCGGCATCGGGCAGGTGGTGGATTGGAGCCGTGTCGATAAGGAGGACTACCTACTGGCCATGGAGCGCAGCCCCATCAAGGACGTGGAGATCAAGGTGCTGCTGAAGGCGGCTTTGACCAACGAGATCAATAGCCGCGAGGTCTATATGAAGGGCATCGACCACAGCTACTACTACGAGGGATATACGACCTTCAAGACGGAAGATCTGAGCAAGGAATGAAGTGCAGATATGCCGGATACGAATTGGCAGTTTGATCTGGAGGAATATATACGGGGTTGATTTTGCGGACAAATGCGCTTCCCGAAGTATCAGCCCCAAAGTTTCAAAGTATCAATTTGATACTTTGGACTGCTCGCTGGAGGAACTGGCTGTTTGGGAGCGGATCTCACAAAACCCGACCATCAAGCAACAGGAGCTTATGAGCGCAACTGGCAAGTCCATCGCAACCGTGAAGCGGATCATGAAGTCCTTGCAGGACAAGAACTATATCCGCAGAGAGAACGGCAAGTGGGAATTGCTGGTTAAATAGGAAACTTGGCTTAGGGAGAAAGAATTGTAAAACTTTGAGAGGATTGGATTCATGATTACAGGTGAACTGAAAAACAAAATTGACAGTCTCTGGGACATTTTTGCGGCGGGCGGCCTGGTAAATCCGCTGGATGTGATCGAACAGATCACGTATCTGATGTTCATTCACGACTTGGATGATTCGGACAATCTCCGTGCAAAAGAGGCCGCCATGCTGGGGCTGCCGTATCAGAGCATTTTTGCGGATGAGGTGCAGGTCGGTGACCGTACCATCGACGGCCAGCAGCTTAAGTGGAGTGTATTCCACGATTTCCCCGCCGGAAAGATGTACAGCGTGATGCAGGAGTGGGTGTTTCCGTTCATCAAGAACCTCCACGGGGATAAGAACAGCGCCTATTCCAAGTACATGGACGATGCCATTTTCAAGCTGCCCACGCCGCTGCTGCTGTCCAAAGTAGTGGATGCACTGGACGAGATTTACCGCCTGATGAGTGAATCTCAGGCGGTGGATGTGCGGGGCGATACCTATGAATATCTGCTGAGCAAAATTGCCCAGTCTGGCCTCAACGGCCAGTTCCGTACCCCGCGCCATATTATCCGCATGATGGTGGAGCTGATGGACCCAAAAGCGGACGATGTGATCTGCGACCCGGCCTGCGGCACTTCCGGCTTCCTTGTTTCTGCGGGTGAATACCTGAAGGAGCACCGCAAAGAAGAAATCTTCTTCAACCGCCAGAAGAAGGATCACTATATGAACCACATGTTTTTCGGCTACGACATGGACAGAACCATGCTCCGCATCGGCGCGATGAACATGATGACCCACGGCATTGACAATCCCTTTATCGAATACCGGGACAGCTTGTCCGATCAGAACCCGGACAAGGAAAAGTATTCTCTGATTCTTGCCAATCCACCGTTCAAGGGCAGTCTGGATGCCGACACCGTTTCGGCAGATCTGCTGAAAGTCTGCAAGACCAAGAAAACGGAACTGCTGTTTTTGGCTCTGTTCCTGCGGATGCTGCGCATCGGCGGACGCTGCGCCTGCATCGTCCCAGACGGTGTGCTATTCGGCTCGTCCACGGCGCACAAAGCCATCCGCAAAGAGCTGGTGGACGGCAACCGGCTGGAGGCCGTGATCTCCATGCCCAGCGGCGTATTCAAGCCCTATGCAGGGGTGTCTACCGCGGTGCTGATCTTCACCAAGACCGGCCACGGTGGTACAGACAATGTGTGGTTCTATGATATGACCGCCGACGGCTTTTCGCTGGACGATAAGCGCAGCCCGGTGGCAGACAACGATATCCCTGATATCATTGCACGGTTCCGCAATCCGGAGGCAGAAAAAGGCCGCCAGCGCACGGAAAAATCCTTCTTCGTGCCCAAGGCGGAGATCGTAGAAAATGGCTACGACCTGTCCATCAATAAATACAAGAAAACCGAGTATAAGCCCGTGGAGTATCCGCCTACCAACGAGATTTTGGCGGAGCTGCGGCGACTGGAGAAGGAAATCGGTACTGCGATGGATGAACTGGAGGAGATGCTGAAATAATATGGGCTTTCAACTAATGCTTGAACAGGCAAACAGCTTTTATGTTTGCGCAAAAATGTGTGGGAATAAAATGAAAAAACTCGAAGGCCGTATTGATATATATGCTACACCAATGATTGTGAACCTGTCATTCGCCTGCGAAGTATATATTAAGACGCTTCTCGATTATTTAGAGAATGGTAGTAAAAAGAGTCATAAATTAAACGAATTGCTTGAGGCTCTTCCAGATGAAAAGAAAAGCAGAATTCTTAAGGAAGTTGAAGAAAAACATGGAGCTTTAGCGGATGCCTTTGGTATACCAGTGATAGATACGGTTGCGGATGCTTTTGCAAAATGGCGCTATAGTTAT
>OIYT01001511.1_pt1 | contig 16310 bp, 10 predicted proteins | sample 1588201 | NCBI WGS metagenome assembly OIYT01 (sample SAMN03283260) | human gut metagenome | biome: human-associated habitat; material: feces | host: Homo sapiens | place: USA | collected 2013
TACCAAACACTAAACATAAGGAGGTTTTTTAGCAATGGCGTTAAAGAATCAGTATTTAATTGACTTACTGGAAACAGTAAAAAAGAGAAACGCTGGTGAACCAGAGTTCATTCAGGCAGTTATGGAGGTATTTACCTCTTTGGAACCAGTTGTTGAAAGAAGACCTGACCTCGTTGAGGCTGGTGTTTTCGAGCGTATCGTTGAGCCTGAGAGACAGATCATCTTCCGCGTGCCTTGGGTTGATGACAACGGCAAAGTCCAGGTAAACAGAGGATTCCGTATCCAGTTTAACTCAGCAATCGGACCATATAAGGGCGGTCTCAGACTTCACCCTTCTGTATACAGCGGTATCATTAAGTTCCTCGGCTTCGAGCAGATCTTTAAGAACAGCCTTACTACTCTTCCTATGGGCGGCGGCAAAGGTGGTTCCGACTTTGATCCTAAGGGCAAGAGTGACGGAGAAGTAATGCGTTTCTGTCAGAGCTTTATGACAGAGCTGTGCAAGCATATCGGTCCTGACTGTGACGTACCTGCCGGTGATATCGGAACAGGTGCCCGCGAGATCGGTTATATGTTTGGCCAGTACAAGAGAATCCGTAATGAGTGGTCCGGTGTTCTTACCGGTAAGGGTCTTACCTATGGTGGTTCCCTGGCTCGTACAGAAGCTACCGGTTTTGGTCTCTGCTACTTCACAGAAGAGATGCTGAAAGCAAACGGCAAGAGCTTCAAGGATCAGACCGTTGTTATTTCTGGTTCCGGAAACGTAGCAATCTACGCTACAAAGAAGGCTACGGAGTTTGGTGCAAAGGTTGTTGCTCTTTCTGACTCTAACGGATATATCCATGATCCAGACGGAATCGATCTTCCTGTTGTACAGCAGATCAAAGAGGTTGAGCGTGGACGTATCAAAGAATATGTTAACAGAACCTCCCATAAGAATGCTACATATACAGAGGGATGCAGTGGTATCTGGAGCATCAAGTGTGATATTGCTCTTCCATGTGCTACCCAGAACGAGATTGATGCAGACAGTGCTAAGAAACTTGCTGCAAACGGATGCTATGCTGTATCTGAGGGTGCTAACATGCCTTCTACTCCAGAAGCTATTGATGTTTACTTCGAGAACAAGATGCTTTACGGACCGGCTAAGGCTGCAAATGCCGGCGGTGTTGCAACATCCGGTCTTGAGATGAGCCAGAACTCCGAGAGACTTTCCTGGACATTTGAGGAAGTGGACGGAAAGCTTCATGGTATCATGAAAGAGATCTTCAAGTCTTGTGATGAGGCTGCAAAAGAGTTCGGTATGGAGGGTAACTACATGGCCGGTGCAAACATCGCAGGTTTCCTGAAGGTTGCAGAGGCTATGAAGGCTCAGGGTTGTGTTTAATATCCACACCTTTATTCATACGACATAAACATAAAGGGTTTCCACTTTCACAGTGGAAGCCCTTTTTCTCTCTGTCAGCTTTCAATCCTTCACCTCGAAGTTTCTCTCGTTCTCCTGGGTCACCAGATTCTTGATATCCATATCCACAATATCAATATAGCGGTCCTGCTGCAGCATCTGCAGCATGCGGTCTATAGATGCCTCATCTCCCTGCACCTCCATAGTCACAGTACCGTCCTCCTCATTGCGCACCCACCCGGTAAGACGTAAACTCTCCGATACATATCTGGCTCGATAGCGAAACCCCACTCCCTGCACTCTTCCATAAAATAGGATTCTTCTTCGAATTATTTTTCTTTCCATCCTGATCCTCCTCCAGCTCCTATCGGAATATTTTTCTTACTCAAAGCCCATCTCCAATTCCTTCATAAGATCATGTACAGTAGTCATTTCATGAATCCTGCCAATCTCAGATCCGCAAAAGATCAACCCATTTTCCACATCACCGCGGACCGCTTTTGTCAGGGCATCCGTAATACAATATGGAATTTTATTGATATCACACTGCCGCATGCATCCATAACATTTTTTCACAGGAATCCGTCCCTTCTGCACTTTTTCCAGAAAATGATTGTGAAGTGCACGTCCCGGCATACCCACAGGACTTTTAATGATCTCTATCTCATCTGCCGTACCATGGATATATGCTTCTTTGTATGCCTGCGATGCATCGCATTCCTTTGTGACCACAAACCTCGACGCCACCTGGACTCCATCCGCCCCAAGCTCTACGGCATGCTTTACGTCCTGTGCCGTAAAAATACCTCCAGCCACGATTACCGGAATATCTTGATGAAAATGTACTGCAAACTCCTGCACGGTCTGAATAATCTCCCGAATCCTGTGATCATAATCAAGTCCGTCTATATCCTCCAATTCCTCTCTGGAAAATCCAAGATGACCGCCGGCTTTTGGTCCTTCAATCACTACAAAATCAGCAGTTCTGTCATATTTCTTTTCCCAGCGCTGCAAAAGTACTCTGGCCGCCTTGGCAGAAGACACAATTGGTGCAATCTTTGTACTGCTTCCTTTTACATATTCCGGAAGCTTCGCCGGAATCCCTGCTCCACTGATGATCACATCTGCTCCCGCAGCCACTGCCGCTTTCACATGATCTTCATAATCCCGTAATGCCACCATGATATTTACTCCCACCAATCCTCCGGAAGCCTTTTCCTTTGCCAGACGAATATGCTTTCCAATGGCTTTCCGATTCGCAGCAGCAGGATCCTGTTCAAACTCTGCCTCGTCATAACCAATCTGTGCCGTAGATATAATGCCAATGCCCCCTTCTGCGGCCACCGCTCCCGCCAGCTTCGAACGGCTGACTCCCACGCCCATGCCACCTTGTATGATAGGTACTTTGGCAATTTTGTCCCCAATCCGCAATGCTTTCATAAACAATCCTCTTTTCTGTCACAGAATATTATTATAACCAATAAAATACTGATCGTTTTTCTGCTCAGTTATTATCTTAGCCTTTTGCGGTTTGTGTGTCAAGATTTTATTTTGTTTTATACCATTTTATACGGTTTTCAATACTACATCACTCTTAAAAACTTCTTCTACGATCATTCCACATGGATCACATCCTTTAAAACATAGTGAAATGTCGGTGCGGAACTTTTCTCGTTTTCCTGATATCCTTTTTTCAGAGAGATCACATCTTTCGGGTCGTCCGGATCTACTCCGATATAATCTCCCTGAAATACATTGATCTCTTTCTTTTTAAAGCTGCCGATCAGTTTTTCAACCTTTTCTTTGGTTCCCGGTGCCGCAATCAGCTCATTGACCTCCAGCATCTGTACCCAGCTCTGATCAAATCCTGCCCCTGCATCATTTCCATTGATGTTGGCATCCAGCGAGCTTTCGATATCCTTCTCCGACAATACTGCCTCCACTGCTGCAGATATATATGGTTCCCAGTTGATCCGGCATCCGGTCAGATAAGTGGTTGGAGCAACATCTGCCATACTCTGGTTGTATCCCACATGATATACCACATGTTTTCCCTTGACCTCCTCACATGCCACAGCCGGTCCCGTGGTATCGGAATGCTGCGAAATGATCACACATCCTTCGTTGATCAGCTGCGTCGCGTATTTTTTTTCTAATGCATAGCTGCCCCAGGTATTTGTATATTTTACGGTCATTTCTGCCTGAGGCACAACGGATCTTACCCCAAGAAAAAATGCGGTATAACCTGAAATCACTTCGGCATATGGATATGCTCCCACGTATCCCACCTGTGCTTGGTTCGCTGTTATGGTTCCTTCATCGATCAACTGTTTCAGTTTCATCCCGGCAGCTACACCGGAAATATAACGCCCCTGATAGATTGCTCCCATATAAGTATGATAATTATCAAGCTTCGGTTTTTCATTGGCATTGGAACAGGTAGACTGACAAAACTGAATCTTCGGATATTTCTTTGCCCACTGCTTCGCCTTTTCGCCAAACCCGAAGCTTGTGGTAAAAATAATATCGCATCCTTCCTCCACCAGATCCTTTAAAATGCCGTCCTCGCTTCCCTCGGTAACATTAAACCGGGCAATGGTGCGCACCCTGCTGCCGTATTTCTTTTCTACCGCCTTCTGTGCCTTGACGAAGTTTCCCGTATACGCAGTACTGGTATCCCCCACGTAAACAAACCCCGCCGTGATCGTGCGTTGCTCACTGTCATCCTGCAGCAGCAAATGCAGTCCGAACACCGCCAGTATCACAAACAATGCACTGCTGACCGTTATGATATATATCCTTTTCATTCGAATCCTCTACCCCTTTCCCAGCCCGAAAGCTTTAGGCTGCCGACACAATATTTCCTGATTTCATTCCATTTGCTTCATGAGAATTTATTTTTTACCCGTTTCGTATAATCTCTCCACATCTATGGTGCCATCCTCCAAAAGATCCAGAAGGATATCTACTAACCCAGGATCAAACTGTGTTCCTCTTCCTTTCCGAAGCTCCTCCAGCACAAAATCAAGATCCAGCTTTTTGCGGTAAACACGGTTGGCAGTCATAGCATCAAATGCATCAGCAATTCCAATGATCCTGGCATTCAGAGGAATCTCCTCTCCCTTCAGGCCATTTACATACCCTTTGCCATCATATCGTTCATGATGATAAAGTGCCCCCTCATCCACATGTTCAATAAACGTAAAATGCTTTAATATCTCCGCTCCCCGGAGTACGTGAGACTTCATCACTCCATACTCTTCGTCGGTCAGCCGCCCCGCTTTATTCAGAATGCGATCCGGGATAGCAATCTTTCCAATGTCATGAAGAAGTGCGGTTTTACGAAGCACCTCCTGATCCTCTTTACTGTATCCCAGTTTCTCTGCAATCATTACAGAATACTCTGAAACTCTCTGGGAATGCTGGCTGGTGTTTTCATCCTTGGCATCCACCGTTCTTGCAATCGTAATGATCGTTTCATTACCCATCTGGATCTGATTTCTGGCAAGTTCTAATTCCTTCTTCTGAAGATTAAGCTTTTTCTGGATCTGTGTCCGGACGAGCAGCCAGGTCAGATACACGATTGCCAGCACCAGTACAATTCCATAATAGACATAAAACCACCAGTGGTCATAAATTTCTTTGTCCTTGATGATCTGATATGTGCTTTCCTCGATCACCTTCGTCTTCTGATGATCGTACACCGCCATATGGAAAACATAATCCCCGGCGGGCAGATCGGTATAGACGATACTTTTCAGTTCACTCTGTGGAAGGACCATCGGCTCCTTGTCATACCCTTCCAGCCACACCCGGACGTAAGGATCATTCACAGAATAGTTGACCACCTCCGGTATGATCTCCACCCGGTTCACACCTCTTGAAATATGCAATGGTTCTCCACGTTCTACATAATAGGTTTCTCCATCCATTTTGATGGACTTCATCAGCATACGATAAGAAAAATTATGGGAATTATAATCGTTCATATTCATATATACTGCACCAAATCCACCGGACAGATATAAATTATCGTTCCCATCAATATAATTCCATGCATTGGGGGTCAGAGACTCCTGCAGACCTTTCGTAGCATTTAACAGATCATAATCCAGCTTTTCTCCATTTTCCAATTTCTTTTTATCTACAACGTAAATTCCTGCGGAACTGAGTACAAAAAGCTCCCCCTTCTTTCCCTCCACGACATCGTAATTGTTATAATATGGAAAATTATCCAGAATACGGATCCTGTCGTTTTTCATAAAACAGAGACTGTTGCTTGTTACAATGATCAGTCCTCCGTTATCTGTATCTTCTACCATGCGCAGAATGACATCGGAGCTTAATCCGTTCCCCTTCTTGTAATAACTCTGCACTTTATGATCACGGATCACTGCAATTCCATTTCCATCCGTACCTGCCAGAAGAGTACCATCCTCCTGCTGGAACATACACAATATCTTGGGATTCGATAATCCATTCATGACACCGATATTCTCCGACACCGTTCCATTCTGTACAAAAGAAATACCAAGATCTCCTGCCAGAGCAATGGTTCCGTCACTTAATTCCAATGCGGTCCGGAATTTATCTCCCAAAAGACCGTCTTTTTCAGAATAAATCCGGATCGATCCATCCTCTGATACTTTCCAGACACCTTCTCCGGAAGTACATATCCAGAGATTGCCCTGACTATCCTCCATCAGACATCGCACCCGGATGCCATTGAGTTTCTGAGATAAAGCAGTATGTTTTTGTTTGGTCATAGCACTGTCCACAACCTTCAGGCCACTATCCGTTCCAAAGTATACATCGCCCTTCCACCGGATCACCGTATTGACAACATCCTCTTCCAATCCTGCCTCGGTAAAGATCTCCGTAAAGACCGACCGGCACAGCCGGAGCAGCCCCAGCCTGGATGAAGTAAACCAGAGATTTCCCTGATAATCAATGAGCATATGATCAATGGAACTGTTAAACTTGTTGGTATTCACACTGTGATATGTCCCATCCCCATCCAGAAAACCGGTGCCATTGTCCGTGCAGACAAAAATCTCCTGATTCTCAGACATATGAAGGGATTTTATATTTACCAGATCCCCACAGGATATCGTCCGGAGCTTCTGCAGCTTTTCTCCCTTTACTTTATAAACCTCAATGCGGTTATCCGTCCTGCCCACATATAATCTGCCCTGGTCATCAAACATACAGCAGGAATATACTGCCTTGTATGTCTTTTTCTGCAGATGCTGAATAACTTTCCCCTTAGAAAGCAGATACAAGCTTCCTTCATCCGTCACTGCCGCCACATGATCCTTCTGATCTGCAGACAGGCTTTTTGTATAAGTGATCCCGGTAACAATGTCACTGACCGAAAGACCACCGGACAGGGAAACAATCGCAAGGGCATCTGAGGTACCCACGTAAAAAGTCCCATCGGAGCATTCCGTAATACACCGGACAGAGTCCGCCGGAAGTCCCTGGGAAGAGTCTACCACATTGGATATCTCCTCATTAATACAGATGGATATGCCGCTGTCATTTGTTCCGATCCAGAGTCTGCCCGCCTCATCCGTATACAGACAGTTTACGTTTTTGACAGAATCATAATGATCCATCCATTGAAACCTGCTTCCGTTATACCGGTAAAGTCCACCGTAGGTACCGATCCATAAAATACCATCCTTTGTCTGGGCAATATCATTGGCCTTGCCACCCGGAAGTCCGTTCGCATCATTATAAATCGTCTGTACATACGTATTATAGGAATGATCCTGTGTTGTCTGTGCGGACACAGCCACAGAATCCCCAAAAAACGATCCCAAAAGCAAAAAACCGATGATAATACCGGTTTTAATATGATTCGGACTGATATTGTGTGCTGTTTCCTTCTTCTGACATGCCTTATATCCATGCCATATACGAAGTCCCACATAAAGAGCTACCAATGTAACGACCTTATCCAAAAAATCCACATAAAACTCACCGATCACGCCCCTCATCCAGGAATGCATCCCCATCTGTCCCAGCAGATCGCTCACTCCGTCTCCCCAGATATTACCTGTTTTCCCGCCAAAAAATACATAATTTAACGGAACAGATACTACAATGGAGAGTATCGTGATCAGAAAACTCAGAGACATCGTCTTAAATAAATCCCTTAAATATCCCTTCGCCGCATAATAACCGGTCAATACGCCGACCGCAATATTGGTCAAGGCGTAAATATAAGATGCTTGATGATAAAATCCATAGATCACATTCGTTGCCGCTCCCACAACTGCCCCACAAAACGGTCCCAAAGCGTAAGCACTGCATACGGTTCCAAATGAATCCATCCATACCGGAAGCTTCAAGACTGCCGCGATCCATTTTCCAAGACAATTTATCAGAATACACCCTATAATAAACAGACTGATCTGATAATTCTTCCTGTGCTGCATTTTCATACCTCTCTTTCCTGATGCCTGAACTTCTCTTTCGTTCTACGACAATTATAAACATTTTTTTATAATGAGACAAGCTGTTTCATTGTATTTCTTTTTTGATTTTGTATTTTTATGATATGTGTGATAAACTCAAGCGTGATAAAACAAGTTTCTGTACAAAATAACCATATGGTGCAAAGGTAACGGCAGATCTGTCTGTAGATACGCCAAACCGCAGATGTCTGCAGCAAGGGGAGGAAGCAATATGATTTCTATTGATCTGATCACAGGATTTCTGGGATCCGGCAAAACAACTTTTATTAAAAAATACGCAAAATACCTGATTGATCAGGGAAAAAACATTGGGATATTAGAAAATGATTTCGGTGCTGTAAACGTGGATGCAATGCTGCTTCAGGATATTCTTGGAGAGAACTGCACTTTGGAAATGGTGGCAGGCGGGTGTGACGCAGACTGTCACCGGCGCCGCTTTAAAACAAAACTCATTGCTATGGGTATGTGCGGATACGACCGTGTTCTGGTGGAACCTTCCGGCATCTTTGATATGGATGAGTTTTTTGATGTACTGCATGAAGACCCATTGGATCGCTGGTACGAAATCGGAAGTGTGATCACCGTCATTGATGCCGGAACAGATACTACACTCTCCGAATCCTCCCGTTTTCTGCTGGCTTCCCAGGCAGCCCAAGCAGGTACGATCCTTTACAGCCATGTGCAGGAAACGCAGGACTGCGTCCTTTCCACTACGAAACAGTATGTAGCAGATCTTATGGAGAGCCTCCGGTGTTCTGCCCCGTCCGGTCAGTTTATCCTGCAAAAGGACTGGGATAAACTGCTTCCGGCTGACTTTGAAAACATCATGCATTCCGGTTATCATTCCGCCGATTACCGCAAGATGTGGCTGGACGAAAAAAAGACTTATGACAGCCTTTATTTTATGAATATGGAGTTTACCGAAAGCTTTCTACGGGAATCCTGTACCCAAATATTAAAAGACCCTGCCTGCGGCAAAGTCTTTCGTATCAAGGGATTTCAAAAACTCCCGGATAATACCTGGATCGCTGTCAATGCAACTCATCAGAATACAGAGATCCATCCGGTTCCAAATGGACAGGCAATCCTGATCGTCATCGGGGAGGGGCTGCATCCGGAAGCAATCGAGGCCTGCTGGGGAAAGTCAAATCCTTAACCCCCGACAAAACATCTTCACAAAAATCTGCCCCTCTTTCGTCCGGTGGAAAAAGCAGAATGAATATATGTAACATTCCCCATAGAGTCTCTTATACCTCCTCCGGAATCTTCTGGATGATCGTACGGTAGATCCGGATCAGGAATGTCAATGATACTGCAAAAGAAATAAGCTCTGCGATCGGGAAGGACCACCATACCATATGAAGTCCGCCGATCCTTGCCAGAATATATGCCGCCGGTATCAGCACGAATAACTGACGCATGATCGATACGATCATACTGAATACAGCCTTGCCGAGTGCCTGGAATACCGTGCCGGCAATAATACAAAACCATGCGATCAGATAATGGATCCCGATGATCCGAAGTGCCGGTACACCGATCGCCAGGAGATTGTCAGAGGCATTAAACAGTCCCAGAAGCGTCTGGGGAATTGACTCAAACAAAAGGAATCCGATAAAAGTCAGGCAGAATGCAACCGTCATACTGAGCTTAATGGTATGTACCATACGCTTTCTTTTCTGCGCACCATAATTGTATGCAATGATCGGAGTGATCCCATTGTTTAGTCCAAACACCGGCATAAAGAAAAAGCTCTGCAGCTTGAAATATACTCCAAACACTGCGGTTGCTGTCGCCGAAAAATCAATCAGGATCCGGTTCATACAATAAGTCATGATAGATCCGATGGACTGCATAATGATGGACGGAATCCCGACGGCATAGATATTCCCGATAATCTTTCCGTCCGGTCGGAAGCCCTTGAGCTCCACATTGACCTCAGGATTAAATTTATGATGGCAAATTCCTGCTACGACTCCGGCAACACACTGTCCGATGACAGTGGCAACGGCAGCTCCTGTCACACCCATTTTCGGAGCACCGCACAGACCAAAGATTAGGATCGGATCCAGGATAATATTGGTGAGTGCACCGGTCAGCTGGGAAGTCATACTAAAGATCGTCTTTCCTGTGGAAGTCAGCAGACGCTCAAAGAAAAACTGGGCAAACAAACCGAAAGAAAAGATCATAACCGTACTGAGATACTCAATTCCCATGGTCATGATCTCCGGATCCGCATTGCCGGCCTGACTGGCATAAAACGGTCTCACCACGGTAAATCCAAGGATCAGGAATAAAATATAACTCAGCATATAAATAAATGAACCATTGGTTGCAATCCTGTCCGCCAGCTTCCGGTTCTTCTCTCCCAAAGATCTGGAAACCAGAGCATTCATACCAACACCGGTACCGGCTCCCACGGCGATCAAAAGCGTCTGGAGCGGAAACGCCAGAGATACGGCTGTCAGTGCGTTTTCCGAAAGCTTTGCCACAAATATACTGTCCACAATATTGTACAATGCCTGTACCAGCATGGAAACCATCATCGGCAGTGACATATTAAAAACCAATTTTCCGATTGGCATTGTCCCCATTTTGTTTTCTGCAACAGGGGCAGCATTCTGATGTTCATTCATAATCGTCTTACATTCCTTTCTATACTGCCCGCAAACTTATTTGAGAGCAATCTGTGGTATCAGATGGGACAAAATAACTTTTGTCCGTGACATTTCTATATATCCAAATGAATATTCTATCATGAATCGGATTACTTTGGCAACTTTTCAAAGGAAACTTGATACGAAAATCTTTTTTTTACTGTTTAAATGTGATTTTTCTGATAATTGGCACAGAACCGGCAGCCCTCACTCCCTCCGATACAACTGGCACAATCCCCGCAATCTGACAGAATATCCTCTCTGCTGACCAGATAGATTCCCACAATGCTCATCAACGGATCCATCTTCCCGTCCTTCCAGCAAATTCCAGACTTTGGTGTATCCATCAGTCCTAAAAGCTTTGGTGCCGCCGCAAGCTCCATCCCATAAAATCCGGGACCAAAGGACGGACTGCAATAGTGTCTGCTCATAACGCTGTGCTTTCTCTCCAGATATCCCTGCAGCCACTCTCTGACCACATCCATACAGGCAATCTGAAAAATCTCCAGATAATACTGCGTCAGCAGCGAATCCGTCCCCTCCATTTCAAATAACGGTGCGTGGAAAGCATATACATATCCTGTCTCAATCTGACTGCGTTCAATACGTTCCAGCACATTGCAGAAGATCTCCTGCCCGCCAAACACAAAGCGGTCTTCCCGGATGCACTCCTTCGCAAAAGGATGTATCAATACGTTCAGACGATAGAGATATTTATGCTTTTCCAGAATATTTGTGATGCTGCTGATCGCCGCTGCCCGGTGCTGCCGATGCATCTCCGGCTCCATCTGCTCCCAGGATGCGATCTGTGCCATCCTGTCCCATATCTGCTCCCGCAGATTCCATATGTTGATAGAAATTTCCTGATCCTGCTGCCCAAGCCGCTCCAAGACCTTTTCATACATTTCCGGACGGTGCACCACCGTACAGCCGCTGCAATCCCTGATACGCTGACCCTTCGCATTCAGAATATAATCCGGATGCCCGAGACAGTTTTCCTTCAGATATAACGGGCAGTAGCAGAACAGGCAGTTGAAGGAAGATGAGTCTGCAACGTCGTGACAGGGGAAGTATTCACATTGTTTGTTTTGGTAAAATTTATAGGTGTTGTTCATATTGACTCCTTCGTTATGATATTGCCGCATTTGCATTGATCTGATCAATGACAGACCGGATATTTCCCCACACATTCAGATCCTGGAAAATCTCAACCACACTGCCCTGATCTGTGAATGGTGACTCCTGCAATACAGAAAGATCCTTCATGACCCCGTTTCGCACGATATATTCCACGATCTGATTCACAAAATATATCTGTCTGCTGTCTAAATTCACATCATCCAGAAACATGGAAAACGCTTCTTTGGCAGCCTTCATATCCATTCCTACAATCTCCCGGACAAACTCCCCCAACGGCTTATCACCGTATTCCTTCTCATAATCTTCCTTCGTCCCTACTTCATCCCACAAGATCTGCTCCAGACTCTCCAGATCCATAGAGGTAAGGGGTTGATTGGATTTCAACTTTGCAATAACGATATTGTCCTGGTGCTTTCGGATATAATACTCTGCCTTTGCCTTGTAATTTTTCAATTCGTCATTTTCCAATTCCGCTTCTCTTCGTTCCATAGAAAGTATCTGATCTGTAAAATCCGTATCATATTTGCAGTGAGCCTCCCCGGAAATAATGTTCATCAGGCCACGCAGACTTTTGCGAATATGCTCAAAGTCATCAATGCCCGCATGCTCCACATAATCTGTATTCAGAATTTTTTGTATTAATTCTGATTCCGCTCCTACCTCCGGGATATTGGATACTCCCGCAAGACCGGAAACCTTTTTGAAAAGGTCACTTTTATATCTGCCAAATTTCTTTCCTGCCAGCAAAGCCAGCTCCATTCCATAGATCAATGCGTCAAAGCGTACCGCCATCACATCGTCCGGATCCGGCAGAATCAGTGGAGAAAGTTCTTCTCTGACAATCAATGTGTCCTCATACGTTATTGTCTGATATCCCGTCTCTGTAGAATACATATCCACATATTTTAAATGCTGTCTGACATCAAATTTGTCTCTTTTCAATTCCCGCACTTTTCCCAGCATTGTTTCAATCAGCTGTTTCCGATATGTTTTCAGACGCTCCTGCTGATATTCCGCATTTTGCAGTTTATATGCCATCTCAAATTCCATGGAAAAAATAGCTCCCTGCAAAGCCATCTGATTTTTGGATGCACTTCCTTTATTCATCCGAAAAAACTCAAAATTACTGCAAAAATCAAATATATAAAATTTATCTTTATCATTTCCATCGATCAGATTTTCACACAGTCTTGTTCCCCTGCCGATCATCTGCCAGAACTTTGCCTTACTCATCACTTTCTTAAAAAACACCAGATTTAGTATCTCCGGAACATCAATTCCGGTGTCCATCATATCAACAGAAATAGCAATCTGCGGCATCTTCTTGGGATCAGAAAACTCATCGATCGCACTCTGCGCATTCCGGATATAATTGTCGATCACAACCGCAAAAGGTTTCCCCGGCTGATTTAACTCCGGATATTCCTGATTAAAGATCTCCAGAATCTTTTCTGCGTGATGATGATTCTTTGCAAAAATAATGGTTTTTCCAATCTTCTGTCCATAATCAACCTTTAACCCGTCCCGCATCAGTATATGGAGTACTTTCTTGATGGTATCCGCATTAAAAATCCATGTATTTAACGCCGAAGATTCAATCCTCTCAGGAACACTTCCATCTTCCGTTTCAAAGGTTTTCTCATATGTTTCCTTTTCTTCCTCTGAGAGCTCTTCGTAAGTAATTCCTTCGTCTATAAATTTGGTTTTGGTTTCTATGGAAAGATAATCCACAAGATATTCGTCTTTTACTGCCTGTGCCAGTTCATATCCATAAGTAGGCACTCTGTTTTCCAATTCAAAAATACTGTATGTATTTTTGTCAATTTCATCCTTAGGTGTAGCGGTCAGCCCCACCAATGGTGCATCAAAATAGTTAAAAATATCCCTATACTTGTTATAAATGGATCGATGTGCCTCATCACAAATCACAAGGTCAAAATGACCACAGGAAAAAATACTCCCATGCTCATCGCTGGCCGAATCAATCCGGTTCATCATTGTCTGATATGTCGAAAAAATACAATGAGCTGTATAATCGTCCTCTTCCACTAAATTAGCACAGGACAAATTCGACAAATGGTTCACAAAGCTTCTTTTTGCCTGCGTAACCAAAGAATTGCGGTCCGCAAGAAATAATATATTTTTGATCCAGCCCGCATCCAGCAAAACCTTACACAATGCAATGACCGTTCTCGTCTTCCCAGAACCGGTCGCCATCACAAGCAATGCCTTCCTCCGGTTTCTCTGATCAAAACTGTCACAGACAGCCCGTACCGCAGCCTCCTGATAATAACGTCCGGCAATTTGTTTATCCACAGACATATGCGACAATCCGGTTCTCATCCGGTACAAATTAAATAACTTTTCCAGATCACGTTTTGAATAGATCATAGCGACCTTTCGCTCCGGATACTGGTTATCAATGATCCTGGTCTCAAATCCATTGGTCAGAAATACAACCGGTCTGCGATGATATTCTCTCTCCAGAATATCCGCATACAGCTTCGCCTGCTGCCTGCCTTTCGCAACATCAGCACAGCTTTCTTTGGCCTCTACCACTGCCAGCGGTTTATGACTGTCATCATACAGCACATAATCTGCTCGTCCCTTTCCCGAGTCCGTCGGCATGCCCTGAAGCGTAACCTCATTGATCCAGTCCTTTCCCTCTGTCCATCCGGCATCCGAAAGCAGGGAATCAATATAGATCTTACGAGTCTTATATTCGGAAAGATCCAACGGCTTCGGAACATACGTCTGGATCTTTTCCTCTCTCTTCGCTGTCAGTTCTTCTTTGAGTGCTTTATTCTCCGCGATCAATGCTTTCAGATCTACATCCGGCAGCACTTCCTTCTGTATAATTTCCTGTTCCTGTTTTAACAGATCCGGATCATAAGTTTTTTCTTCATAAAAATCGCCATAACAATACAACAAATAATCAAAAAAGAGAAACAGGTTCTGCAGGCAGAGCCCCACTTCATCCTCTGTAATCCTGCGTCCATTGTGAGCTGCTCTATTTCCAACGGTCCGTATCAAATCCAATCGTCTCCGTAAGTCATGGTCGATCAAATCATGAAATTCCTCTGTGCTCATCAAACTGTAAAGATTATCCTGATATGGCATCACCAAAGCATCATCCACAGAATACAGCCATTTAATGGCAGACTCCATAGACCTCCGGCAATTCATCGCACATGCCTCCAGATCAATCCGAAATATCTTCTCTGCTTTTATAGCAATATCTACAAACCTTTTAAATTTCGGTTCCTTTTCCAAATAGTCAAAATTTGTCATACCGTATCTCCCCCTCGTCAGCTTTTCCAAAAAATGCTTATGGAAAACTTTATCTACGCCAGTAATCTCTTTTATTTTATCATACAAAAGGTGGCTGGTCAAAATTTTTCGAATGTCAGGTTATTACTCAGGATGTGTAGCTCATATAACGTGAGAAAAGTGTGGAGGGAGCGGAGAGCAAGCTTAGATTTGTCTGTCTGGCGGACAAAATTAACAAATGTTTCTTGCAGTTCCTTAGGGGGCACTAAAATCTCCAATGATTTAATTGCATCAAAATTTATTCCAGCTTTAACACCCTTTTGATTTTTGCTGTCAAACTGTTTTTTTCCTCCCTCTGATTCAAGAAAAAACGAAACATATAACGGATTTATCCTTAATTGATCTAGTCTAACCAATGAAAGATGCTGATTTATATATGCTCCCTTTTCTGCAATATCTTTGTCTATCACGCCAGTTCTTCCCAAATCAGCAGTAATACTAATTAACAAATCACCTGTTTGAACCTTTGTCCTTTTTGCCTCTTTATTGTCAGGTGCATCAATATACTGAATATTGTCTAGAGAAATATGATTACCTTTGACATTCTTAATTGTAATAAACAAGTCTTTTTCTTCATCAACAAAATATTTAGCCCATCCTCGCGAACCGGATGTCAAAAACTCTATATACTCCTCTAATCGATGTTTTTCCCAACCAAAAGGATTAGTTCTTGGGTCCCCAAACATCTCGACAAATCGGGCTTGGATAAGATCATCCATTAATGATTGCTCTCTATTTTTTTGACTAATTATTTTTTTTATAATAGCATAGATTCTCTTTATAAATTATTAAATTCGAGTATAAATAAAAACTTAGAAAGAATTAGTCAACCTAAAAATTGGCAAGATAAATATTCAATAATAAAATTTGGACTACGTTATTTAAATTTAATTTATTATCGTAGTTTACTAATATTTTGAATAATGATATAATATTATTTGAAAGAATATGGAGGGTCATTAAATGGAATTAAGAGATTTATATAATGGTAAAAAAATTTTAACAGGAAATGTTATTGAGAAAGGACAGAAAGTTCCTGTTGGAAGTTATTATATAACTGTAGTAGTGTTTATTCAAAATGATAAAGGAGAGTTTCTTTTGCAAAAAAGAGTAGAGAAAAAAGATGGAAAATGGGCAACTACTGGTGGTCATCCAAAATCTGGAGAAAGTAGTTTAGAAGGAATTGTCACAGAAATTAAAGAAGAATTAGGTATTGATGTTAAACAAAATGAATTAACTTTATATAAAACACAGAAAACAGATGATGATTTTGTTGATATGTATTATTTGAAAAAG
>OIYT01001518.1_pt1 | contig 16278 bp, 14 predicted proteins | sample 1588201 | NCBI WGS metagenome assembly OIYT01 (sample SAMN03283260) | human gut metagenome | biome: human-associated habitat; material: feces | host: Homo sapiens | place: USA | collected 2013
CGGAACACCTCCCGTCAGATACCTACTCTGTGTAGTCCCTTGTAAACTGTACTTTGCTCTTGGATATAAAAATGTCAGGATCAACAAGGCCCTGCTGCTTGAGAAAGGCCAATGTTTGATTCTGACTGGATAAATCGGATATTTTCTTATTGAGTGCAACAATATCAGTGCTCCAGAGCATCTTGCGCTTGCGGATCTCATTGAAATTTGCAAGCATCTGTTCCAAGATGGCACTGCCCTGATGCTTCAATTTATAGTACATCCGGCAGAAGCTCTCTTGAATCTGCGCCTCCGGTATTGCCGTAATCGGGCAGGAACGTTTTTCGTCGTGATTACAGCAGCACCAGTGCCATTTCTGATTCACCTGCTTTGCACGGATGCGCCCGCCGCAGGTACAACGCATCTGCCGTGAAATCGCATCATGAAGCGATACCGGCAAGGTTTTTCGTTCTTTCCGAAGTTTTTGAGCGCGGTCAAATGTCTCCTGCGATACAATCGCGCAGTTGCTTCCTGCAACGTAATACATTTCCCGTTCTCCGTGATTGCGTTTCTTCTGCCGCGGGAAAAAATCGGTAGTATAGCGTTTTTGCAGCAGCGCATTTCCTGCGTACCGCTCATTTAGAAGGATATAATCAACAGCCTTACTATTCCAAACTCTGCCCAGTGCCTCATCCTTGTTAAGACCGGCAGATATTTCTCTGGAATTGCAACCATTCAGATATTCATTAAAAATCCGACGAATCGTAGGAGCTTCCTCTTCATCAACTTCCAGCTTTCCGGCAACCATACGGAATCCGACTGGCGCATTGTAGGTATTAAATGTTCCCTGCTCCATGCTGCGCTGGTAGCCCCACTGCCGATTGCCGGAAATTGACTCACTTTCCTTCTGTGCGAAGGCCGCATAGATTGTGGTAATCAGTTCGCTACTGACCTGATTGGTGTCAATTCCCTCTCGCTCAAAACGAACGTTTACACCCAGCTCTTTCAGCTCACGGATGCTGGCAAGGCAATCCTTTGTGTTTCGCGCAAAGCGGGAGATGGATTTGACCAGAATCTGGTCGATCAAACCTCTGCGGCAGTCGGCCATCATCCGCTGGAAGCTCTCCCTTTTCTCTGACGCAGTCCCGGAAAGCCCCTCGTCAGCATAGATGTCCACGAGCTGCCATTCAGTTTTTCCGGAAATCAAGGTCGTATAATATCTGTTTTGTGCCGCAAAGGAATGGAGCTGATCCGCAGAGTCTGAGCTGACACGGGTATACGCAGCAACGCGCAAAAGCGCATTCTGCCGTTCAGCCGCAGCGATTTTTATGACGCGTGGCTGCCGTTCGGCCAATGCCACGGAGCCATCTACCAGCAGCTTTTTCTCCATATCAACTCACCTCCGTCTCGACACAACACTACCACATCGTTCTCCGAATAGCTAGTACTTTTCTGGAGAAATCAAATCGAAATTATCACTGTTACATGATTCTCCGCAGCAATCCGCGCAGCGATCATTTTCAGTTCTTTTTCGGTAATACAGCCGTACTCCAAGAGCTTGCGCAGCAGAACAATCATTCCGCAATAATTGATATCAGGACTCGTACTTTCCACTTTGACTGAAAATGGACGGTCGCATGCTTGCAATCGGTCTTCAAAAGCTATATTGCTTGCTTCATCCTGTTTCACAGCAATCCCTCCATGTATTTGATCCCGAAGCTGGCGATCAGTGCGCGGTCAATCCTGCCCATGGTTTCCTTGTCCAGCCGGGCGAGGCGAACGCCGAGACGGGATTTGTCCAGCGTGCGGATCTGCTCCAAAAGGACGACGGAATCGCAGCGCAGGCCGTCGGCGCGGACGGCCACATGCGTCGGCAGCTCCGCTTTCGTCGGGCAGCCCGTGATGGCCGCGACGATGGTCGTCGGACTGTGGCGATTGCCGGTGTCATTTTGTAAAATAAGGACAGGTCGGACGCCGCTCTGCTCGCTGCCCACGACCGGGCTCAGATCGGCGCAGTAGATTTCGCCGCGTTTGATTGGTTGATTCATTTGTACTTCCTCCCGATTATAAGTAACGGCACAGGGAAATGGGCATACCACTCCCTTGTGCCGTGTTGATCGTTTTACGAATCGGCCAGATTTGCCTCGCGCCCGTGGCCACGGCGATCTGCAAACAGCCGACAGCGAATCGGCTCCCCAGGAATTTCACCTCCGCGCGGATCTCACCCGGCCGCCCTCTTTGGTTGCGACGGATCACGACGCAGAACGCCGCTTCAACGCTCGACTTTTGACTGGACGGGGTGTTGTCTATCCGCAGCCTGTCATGGCGGTTCCTGCGGTGCTGCCGCAGTATCTGCTTCCGGGAAGCAGGCCGCTCGTCCCTTTTTGAGAACAACCGGCGGATAGTATTTGCAGACGGATTGATTTGGTTGTCAATGGGCAGTCAACCGGCAGAAAGCCTGCCGCTGAGAGGGGATTCGTGGAATCCCTTCAAGTACTAGCCAGCGAGGCGGTGCTTTTTATACCCCTGTTTGCAACTTTTTTCGAATTCGGGAGAGTTTTTTGCTGATATTTTTCTGCGAGATACCATACTGCGCTGCCAGTTCTGCCTGCGTGTAGTTTTCATAAACATACCGTGTCAGCAGCTCCAAATCTTCGGGCGACAGCTTTTTTACCGCAAGTGCAAGCTCAGCCGTTTCCAGTTCCTCTGTCCACCAGTAACGTGAATGCCTTGCAGCACTTTCATCGCAGACAAGCGGATTCTTATCAGGATCATCCTCCGCAGCGTCATATGTATGCGGTTCCATTGGACACGTGTGCAGCGCATTACGCCGGCGACTGCGATATGTTTCCCGATCAAATTCATAGATGGCGCGGATTTGTTCTTCAGTCATTCCGAGTGTCCGATATTCTGCCGCGAGTTTTTCCTGCTCTGCCTTGAATTTTGCGTATTCGGCTGCATTATTCCAGCTCATTATGTAATCTCCTTTGAATTTTGAATTTTTTAAAAATCAAAATTCGGAGATCACGGATATTTTGCAAGATACGGCTGCCATTGCGGCCAGACAGAGAAAGAGCGGCCCGCACGGACGAATCCGCACAGACCGCTCTTGGTTCTTTCTTCAGTTATAAATTGCAGCCGCGCAAGGCCGTGCAGAAACGGGCATACTTGCCCCTTTGCTGCGTTACCTTGCGCGGCGGTACTGTGGCACAGGGAATCTGTGCCACCTCAAAATGAAATTTTACCGATTAACGACGTTTTCCTGACAAGAGAATCAGCTTCCCGAAGGACTCCGGCTGATGAAAGTTCGGTTTTTCGCCTCCCACCGGGTTCCAGCAGGCATAATGCGGATGAACGGTCTTGTCGCCGCATTTGTAGAAATTTGCATGGAGGCAGCTCCCAACACTGCCGAAATATTTTTCGATCAGAGAAAACGGCACCTCATATTGCAGAATCCACTTCTCCGGCGTAATGCAGCTCACAAGGCGAAGCTGCCTTGCATCGACCGGAATCGGTTCACGGTCAAAGTCCGCATGAATCGTTCCCAGTGGATTGATCTCCAGATTGATGTATTTCAGCGTGTCCTCCGTCCGGAAGAAAAACTCCAGGCAACTGTCCTCGCAAACCTGACTGTTATTTTCCGTTTTCTGCGCCAGAAGCGGCCTTTCGTCTGTTTCAAAATGTATCAGAAGACCGGAGGCAGTGCTTGCGAGCTTTGCCGTTGTGGTGATTTTCTTTTCAAATGCCGGCCACGGAAAACAGTTGACCGAGAGTGCCGGGATTCCCTTCCAGATCGCGTCTTCAACGCCGACGTCGCCGCCGAGCACTCGCTGTACGGTGTATTCTTTCATTTATCTTTTACCTCATCCTGTCAATTTCTCTGTTTTAACCAAGCCACATACACCGGCGCAGTGGCAACAGCCTATAATAATTTCGTAGAGCGTTATATTCTCCCCCATATTCGGTACAACTCGTAAAGGCCTTGCTCAATCATTTACAGTCATGAAGTTATACTTCCATGCGTGTGCTGCCAGTAGGCATACGGACGCTCCCAAAGCAGCAATTCCCAGCCAAACCAGAATGGTAAATGACCAGCCCGAGCACTCGGACACCAGCGCAATACCATAAGTCGAAATACTGCTGCCAATATAGGTGCAGGCATTAAATACACCTGAGACGGTAGAAACATTTCCTGAAGTCTCAAAAGCAGGCAATGTCATGGCTGTCAGCAGTGTGCAGACCCCCTGCATTGAACCCGTCAACAATGCGGAAGAAGCCACCGAGAGGGCAGCACTCTTCCCCGTAATTATCGCAAGTGAGAGAGCCGCAACCACGCCCATCGCAAACAACGCCGCCGCGCAGGTCACAGGATTTTTCAGTTTCTTACGGTACAACAGCGATGCAAGCTCAGTATAGAGTATGGTAAACAAGGGCATCACTGTGCCGGTCATAATAGAAACAAGCGTGCCAAGATGATAGGTGTCCGCAATGTACGTCGGCATCCACGTGGTTACGCCATCGCGCAGCATGCCTTGCAGCACGATGGCCAGCATGACCGCCAAAACAGGTGGCCGCAGGAATATGCCGAATTTTCTCTTTGTGGGCAGTTGTCGGGGCTGTGTTTTCGGTCTTTCCATCTGATTGATGTCGATGCAGAACTTCTGCCAGAACAGCGCCATTGTGACACCGCACAGTGCAGAAAAGCAGAACACAGCACGCCAATTGAACCATGTAAACAGCAGTGGTGCAACAAAATAAATCAGGATCGTCCCAATTGCACTGCCGAAAGTAACGCGGACGGATGCCTTTTTATATATATCTCCGTGGAAAGTCGCAACCATCAAACGAGCAAGCGGTGGCCACATGAAAGCCTGCGCAAAACCATTAACGCACCAAATCACAAGCATAAGCCGTGGAGAGGGGCAAAAAGCCATCATCAAATTCATCAGCGAGGTCAGTACTAAGCCGCCAAACAAGAGTCTTTTCGGGGAATAGCAATCTGCAATATAGCCACTGACGAGCTGGCCCGCTCCATAGGTGATAAAGCTACCAGTGACGACCCCTGAAAGCAATGTACGTGGCCAACCAGTGGATGTTTCGATTTCCGAAAGCACTGCACCGAAATTTATTCTGGTCATATAGCTCACCATATAAACCGCAGCAAAAAGCCCTGTAAGTCTATTTATTCTACCTTTTGTTCTCACAATTTCCTCCGGATGTAAAGCCCAGCAATGCTAAAACCAATACTTCTTGCGGTTCTACTAGTTTCTTCATATGCATGCATCTTTGACCACAGATGCACCCATCTTATTCGGGAACATCATAAATTTAGAACAGTTGATTTTCTGAGTATTCTAAATCGTGTTTATCTTTCTTCATTCATTTGCGCAGTGTTTTTTAAAACTGATTAAATGATTCCCACGGATACAATTTCATGCCACGGGCCGAACCATTCCGGTGTATGAGAAAGCATCTCCCCGTTTCCTTTCAAATCGAGCAGAGGCTGCTCCAGTTCCTCGATTCTGCTGCATTCTCCCGCCGCATACTTTTCCAGCGTTTCGCGGCAATGTCGCACGCGGCGCATCAGGCCTCCAAGGCGCACGTCCTGCACTTCAAAGCCAAAAGGTTTGTTCTCCCAAGCCCACTGAGTGCAGAACGCCTGATAGAATACCTCCAGACGCGCTTCCAGCTCCCGATAATCGCGCAGCACCGCTTGCAGCGGTTCGCCGCCATCCTTGTAGGCGCGCCGTGTATTTTCGCAAAGCTCTGCCTTGATTGCAAGCACATCGCACAAGGCGATCATCGTTTCAAACAGCGGGGCAAATTCACCGCGTGACGTTACGCCGCGCAGCCGCTCTGCGCAGGCAGCGTAGCGGGCATTCTCCCCACCGTCGCGCAAAGACTCGCACAGGCCGAAGAAGGGATCCTGATAAAGCAGGTATTTTTCGGCATTCGTAACATCTTTATCGTTTGCCGTTCCCGGTACGCCGAGCAGCATAAAATCTTCCCATGCCACGCCGAAGCGCTCGTAAAATTTGCAGGAAATTGCGCTCTCATCTGTTTCACCCTTCATCACCTGCGAAGCATAGAACATCGCGGGAAGCAGCGCGAAGCGCGAACATTCTCCCCCGTCGTCGCTCCATAGTGTCAAGAAAATGTTCTTGATTTCCGCCACATTGCATGATTCAAGTGCCACTTTGGTCGCGCGGATGCTGACCGCATTGTGCGGCGCAAAACCTGTCCAAGTCCACAACCCACCGGCAAACCATGTTCCGTTTTTCAATGTCTCGTGAGCAGCAAACATTGTATCATAATGACTTTTCTCAATGTGATAGTAATCCCAATAGACCAGCTCGATGTTTTCCGGAATAAGCGCGCTGACAGACTTGTCGATCTGCGCATCTTTTCTGTAGTACTCTCCGCCGCAGGCAAGGCGGAAGAACATATCCGACCACATACACAGCCGGACGCCATGCTTTTTTCCGATTTCGGCAACGCGGTTCAGATGTTCCAATAGCACCTGCGTGCGATTTGAATCACCGTGCTGATCATAATACCGGCCACGGCACATATGATGCGCTTCGTCCATGCCGATATGCACCGTACGGGTACGAAAACAGGCCGTCACCGTCTCAAACATCTTCTCGATCAGTGCATAGACCGCCTCGTCACCGGCCAGCAGAATGTCATCGATGTCAAAATGCGGCTCGTAGGCTGGCCAGCGCTTCAAGGTATTCAGGTGCGCGAGCGTCTGAATACACGGAATCAACTCCACGCCGTGCGCAGCCGCGTAGTCGTCCAGCTCCCGAAGCTCCTGCACGCTGTAACATCCGCGCCCGTAACCGAAATACGGTTCACCGGGAATCTCATAAGTGTCCTCAGTATAGAGCATCAGCGCGTTATAGCCCATATCCGCAGAAAGATCGACCCAATGTTTCACCGCTTCCGGCCGCATGACTGCATTTCGGGAGCAGTCGAGCATTGTTCCCTTGCGAAGTACATTCATCGCTATTTCTCCGTTATTCAGTCCGTGCTCTCACACAAGCCAGCGCCTCCTCGTCCGCGACGAGGGTGAAGTCCGGGTGAAGCTGCAAGATCGAAGCCGGAATCTGCGGCGTGACCGGTCCCCAGAAGGCGTCCTTCAGGATTGCGGCTTTGCTGCTGCCCGAGGCGATCATGAGCACGCGGCGCGCCTGCATGATGTCCAGAATACCCATTGTATAGGCCGTTTTCGGCACGAGATCGATGCTGCCGAAGAAGCGTGCGTTGGCCTCGCGCGTGTCCTGCGTCAGCTCGACGCAGTGTGTGCCCTTGACGAATTCGCCGCACGGCTCGTTGAAGCCGATATGACCGTCGCGGCCGATGCCGAGGAGCTGCAAGTCCACGCCGCCCAAGGAGCGGATCAGCGCGTCGTACTTTTCGCCCTGTCCTTCCGCGTCCGGGTCGAGGCCGTCGGGCAGATGGACGTTTTCAGGCTTGATATTGATGAAATCGAAGAAATTGTGGTGCATGAAATAAGCATAGCTCTGCTCATGCGAAGGGGCGAGACCGACGTACTCGTCAAGATTCACGCTGCGCACTCTGGAAAAATCCACGTCGCCCTTGTTGTACCACTCAATGAGCTGCTGGTACGCACCAATGGGCGAGCTGCCCGTGGCCAAGCCAAGCACGGAATCCGGCCTGAGGATCACCTGTGCGGAAATGATGTTGGCGACCTGACGGCTCGCCTCCTGATAGTCTTTTGCTTTGATTAATCTCATGGATTCTACACCTCACTCTATATTCCACTGGAGCTTGAGCCAGCGGCAGCTTTCTTCTACCCAGCGCTGCGCGTGACGCATCCCCGGCGTGATCTCGCCGTCCAGCGTTTCGCGCGTGCAGGTGGACATACCGTGATAGCCGTAGGGGAAAATGTGCAGCTCAAATGGCACATGATGCTCCGCCAGCGCAGCGGCATAGCGCAGGCTGTTCTGCACCGGCACGCATTCATCCTCGGAGGTATGCCAGAGAAAGGCGGGCGGCGTTGTGTCGCGCACCAGACGGTCGCAGGAGAAGCGCTCGACCTCCTCTGGTATCAAAGGCTTATGCCCTAGGAGCGCTTCAAAGCTGCCCATATGCGCAACCGCCGGATCGGCAGAGATCACGGGATAGCATAGAACAGACGCCTGCACGGGCTTGCTCTCCGGCAATACCTCGCGTACCTCCGGCCAGTCGTACGCATTGGAATACAGCGCAGCCAAATGCCCGCCGGCGGAGAAGCCGAGAATCGCCACGCGGCTTTCATCGCAATTCCACACCTCGGCATTGCGGTGGATCAGCTCGACTGCGGCAGCCGCCTCGCGCAGAGGCTGCGGAAAACGCTGAGGTGCGACGGAATACCACAGGACAAAGACGTTATACCCCTCCTTGAGATATTGCAGTGCGACCGATTCGGCCTCGCGCTGCGAGCACATAACGTACCCGCCGCCCGGACAGATCAGGACAGACGGACGCCTTTGATTCTCGCGGCACGTCATGTTATAAGGAAGATAGGCATTCAGAGCCGCTTCACTTTCCTTCAGAAATGCAAATTGCTCCTGCAACCGCACGGTAAAACAGCGCATAGTTTTCCCCTCTACTTTCTATTTTTCGACATCGCAATTGTGCGACATCGGTGACGCGCGGAATTCAAAATCGATCGTCTTTTCGTCCATCCGGTACTTCTCCGCCAGCTCCGGGCCGCAAGAGGCCGAGCCGACGCTGCCGAAGAAGCGTGCATTGGCCTCGCGCGTGTCCTGCGTCAGCTCGACGCAGTGCGTGCCCTTGACGAACTCGCCGCAGGGCTCGTTAAAGCCGATATGTCCGTCGCGGCCAATGCCGAGCAGTTGCAAGTCCACGCCGCCGAGCGAACGGATCAGCGCATCATACTTTTTGCCCTGTCCTTCTGCGTCCGGATCGAGGCCGTCGGGCAAATGTACGTTTTCCGGCTTGATATTGATGTGGTCAAAGAAGTTGTGGTGCATGAAGTAGGCATAGCTCTGCTCATGCGAAGGGGCGAGACCGACGTACTCGTCAAGATTCACGCTGCGCACTCTGGAAAAATCCACGTCGCCCTTGTTGTACCACTCAATGAGCTGCTGGTACGCACCAATGGGCGAGCTGCCCGTGGCCAAGCCAAGCACGGAATCCGGCCTGAGGATCACCTGCGCCGAAATGATGTTGGCGACCTGACGGCTTGCCTCCTGATAGTCCTTTGCTCGAATCAGTCTCATTTCTCTTTCTCCTTTACTTCCAGAGATTGTCCGGATACAGCCCGGAAGCCGTCATATGCGCGATTGCTTCGGTAACTGCCGCCTTATCCGCATGATAGGTCACGCCGTACCATTTATTCGTGCTGCGCAGCACCTTGACGGTCGCTTTGCCTTCTTCAATCAGGCTGGTGACAACGGACGGCAGGAAGTACTCCGCCTTTTCATTTCCTTTTGCGCCCTCCAGAAATGCCGGAAAACGATTCCACGCCTCGTCCATGAATTCGCGGGGCAGACCCCAGAGATTCATCGAAACGATCGTGTCGCCGGGCAGATGCGTCCAGCTTTTGCCGCCGTCCTCGGTAAAGCGCGCGCCGTCGCCGTCTTTTTCAATATGCGTGTGCTCGGCGACGCGAACCAACTCGTGCGCCGCATTTTCCGTGCAGACGCCGCGCGCAACATGGCCGTTCTCCGTCACGGTATTGCCCAGCAGATAGCCGACCATGCAATAGTCATTCTGGCCGCACAGGTGGTCATAGATCTCCTTGAAGCCCTGCGGGCCGTAATAATCGTCCGCGTTCACGACTGCAAACGGCCCATGCACCAGCTTTCGCGCCGCCAGAATCGCATGCGCCGTCCCCCACGGCTTCGTCCGTCCTTCAGGGACGCAGTAGCCCTCCGGAAGATCGTCCAGCTCCTGATACGCGTACTCGACGTGCATTGCACCGGAGAAGCGGTTCCCGATCGCCTCATGAAACGCCTGCTCGATCTCGCGCTTGATGACGAAAATCACGGTCTCAAAGCCCGCGCGCTTCGCGTCATAGATCGAATAGTCCAGCAGAAGCTGACCGTGATTGCCGACCGGATCGATCTGCTTCAGTCCGCCATAGCGGCTGCCCATACCGGCCGCCATAACGACCAATACCGGTTTTTCTCTTTTTTCTCTCATTTCAATTCCTCGATTCTTTCTAACAGCAGCCGCACGCCGCCGTAAATGCCCGCGTCATTGCCCAATGTTGCAAGAACGATCTTCGTATTCTTGCAGGTGAACAGCGTTTTTTCGTAGAAAAAGCGCCGGACGACATCTGTCACGATGCTGCCCGCCTTGGACACGCCGCCGCCGATCACGATGATCTCCGGATTCAGTACGCACGCCATGTCCGACAGCGCGCCGCCGAGAATCTGTCCGAAGCTCTCCACCAGCTCCACGGCGATTGCATCGCCCGCCTTGGCCGCGTCAAAAATATCCTTGGCCGTGAGCGGATTTTTTTCGCGCAACGCGCTGTGCGCCGACGTGCCGCTCAGCCGCCGCTCGGCCATGCGCACAAGGCCGGTGGCAGAGGCGTACTGCTCCAGGCAGCCCCTGCGCCCGCAGGCGCAGCGCTCGGTCTCCTGCGGATTGACGATGATGTGCCCGATCTCCCCCGCCGAGCCGGTCTCGCCGTTGACGAGATGGCCGTTGACGATCAGCCCGCCGCCGATGCCCGTGCCCAGCGTCAGGACGATTGCGTTGGAATAGCCGACGGCACTCCCCTTCCAGAATTCGCCGAGCGATGCGACGTTGACATCGTTCGCCGCGTAGACGGGCAGGCCGGTCAGGCGCGAAAGCTCCGCCGCGACCGGATAATTCTCCCAGCCCAGATTGACACTTTTAATGGCGACGCCGTCCTGCGTCATGGGACTTGGAACGCCCACGCCGACCCCAAGGACGGAGTTTTCTGGCAGTTTCTTCCGACGTTCCTGAATGGTGGCGGCGACATCCGGCAAAATGCGCGTGCCGCCGTCCCGCGTGTCTGTCGGGATCTCCCAGCGCTCCAGCAGTGTTCCGTCCGTTTCAAAGAGGCCGAGCTTGCAGAACGTTCCGCCGACATCGACCCCGAATGCGTAGTTTTTCATATTTTTGGGCTTACACGCCGGAATAAGCGGAGAAGCCCGCATCGATCGGCAGCACCACGCCGGAAACCGCGGAAGCCGCCGCGTCATCCGTCAGGAAGAACACGCCGCCCAGCAGCTCGTCCGCCTCCACAAAGCGGTTCATGGGCGTGCCCGCCAGAATTTTTTCCGTTCTGGGTGTGGGCGTACCGTCGGGATTGAACAGCAGCGCCCGGTTCTGACTTGAAACCAAAAAGCCCGGTGCGATCGCGTTGACGCGAATGCCCGAACCGGCAAAGTGCGTTGCCAGCCACTGCGTGAAGTTGGAAACCGCAGCCTTTGCGCCGGAATAAGCAGGGATTTTGGTCAGCGGAATGTAGGCATTCATGGACGAAATGTTCAGAATACAGCCTTGTTTACGGTCAACCATGTCCTTTGCAAAGACCTGCGTGGGAATCAGCGTACCTTGAAAGTTCAGGCGGAACACGAAATCCACGCCGGAGGCATCCAAATCAAAAAAGGTCTTTTGCCCCGACTTCGCCTCGTGCTGGTATTCGTTGTCCGTGGTCGCGCGGGCGTTGTTGCCGCCTGCACCGTTGATTAAAATATCACAGGGTCCGAAATCCCTGAGCACCTGCTGATGCACCGCCTCAAGCGTCTCCGGCTCGAGGACATTGGCCTGATAGCCAATCACATGGCACCCCTGCGCCGTCATTTCCGCTGCCAGCTTTTTGACGGCCTCATCGTTCAGATCCAGCGCGGCGACCTTGGCGCCGGCTTTTGCATAGGCGCGCGCCATATTGCCGCAGAGGACACCGCCCGCACCGGTAATTACCACCACTTTATCCGTAAAATCATGGGTCAAGGGGAGAGTTTTCATAGTTTCAGCATCCTTTCTGATGAATCGATTCGAGCCTGTCCAGCGTGTCCCACACGCCGAGCATATATTCCACACCCAGTGCGCGATCGTACTTTCCATAGCCGGGGCGGCAGGTGCCGGGGCCTTCCTCCCAGAGGTGGCGTCCGTGATCCGGACGGACGTAGCCCGCAAAGCCGCAGTCGTGATAGGCGCGCAGCACCTCGATAATGCCGGTTTCGCCGCAGCAGTCGCGGTGCGCCGCCTCGGAGAAATCGCCGTTTTCAAAGTGATGGACATTGCGGATGTGTGCAAAAGCGATCCGATCACAATGCTTGCGGATGATCTCCGCGCAGTTGTTTTCGGGATTCGCGCTCAGTGAGCCGGTGCAAAGTGTCAGACAGTTGTAGGGGTCGTCCACCATTTTCAGAAAACGGTCGATTGATGGCCCGTCCACCAGCAGACGCGGCAGGCCGAAAATGTCCCAGGGCGGGTCGTCCATATGGATCGCCATTTTCACGTCGCACTCGCGGCAGATCGGCAGAATGGCTTCGAGGAAGTACTTCAGGTTTTCCCACAGCTTCTCCTTGGTCACAGGCGCATAGGCCTTGAACAGCTCGTCCAGCTTTGCCATGCGCTCCGGCTCCCAGCCGGGGAAGGTCATGTTATATTTTTCCGTAAAATTCAGAATGTAGGCCGCCATGGCCTTGTAATCCTTCTGAATCAGGTTCTTCTGGTAGAACAGCGCGGTAGAGCCGTCCCCGACCGGGTGGAACAGGTCTGTCCGCGTCCAGTCGAAAATCGGCATAAAATTATAACAAATGACCTTCACGCCAAACTTGCTGAGATTCCGGATGCAGATTTTATAGTTTTCGATCAAGGCGTCTCGCGTGGGCAGGCCGATTTTAATGTCGTCATGGACATTCACGGATTCCACGCATCCGGCATCGAAGCCGTAGGCGTGAATCTGCTCCACGACCTCCCGGATCTCCGCCTCCTCCCAGATTTCACCGGGCAGCTTGTGGTGCAGCGCCCAGACGATGCTGGTCACGCCGGGAATCTGTTTGATGTCCGCCAACGAGATCGGGTCATTTCCCTCTCCGTACCAGCGCCATCCCATTTTAATAGCCACAGCCGTGTTCCTCCTTTTATTTATTGAAACGGATTTTGAAGCAAGGTCCCCTCCGCCTCCGTGAATACACCACCGTTCAGCAGATACGCCTTGAGGCTTCGCTGTAAAGCGGTATTTTCTGGAAAATCCGTGATCGGCAGATTCGGATCACGATAAACCCACTGACGGTAGCTGTCGCCGCTGCCGAGGGGCGTAATGCGGAAGGATTTTTGAAATTCCAAAATGCGCGACTGCGCAGGCAGGAGCGCCTTTAAGGTCGGCGACAGAAGCCACGAGCAGCAGCACATCGGTGCATTTTCATATGCTGGGAAGCATCGGGCGATCAAGGCTTTCGCCTGAGCGACAGACGCACACAGAAGCGCACGCACTAACTGCGCGTCTGACGGAATGTGCAGCCGAATTTGCGGCGCGTTTTCACGCACTGCCAGCTCGTATTCCAGTTCGCCGATGCGGAACAGCTTGCAGGACACCTGCCGAACCGTCCAGAACCCCCTGTCAAAGCCATAGCTGCCAAAGCTCTCCAAATGCTCTCGCACAAAACGGGAGAAGCAGGCCATGGTATTAATATATATTTTACGGGGAATCTTGAGTTCCTGGTAGCGCGTCCACGCAGACAGCGCACAGCGCAGCATGCAGCAGAGCATTTTCATGCCGTCCGGATCCGCGCCTAGCTCCTTATTCAGCGCAGAAAGGCCATCACTCCATGTTTCTTCGTGCATCAGCTTTTCCACGTCCGGCGCAAATCCTGCGTCAGCGTGAATCGCAAGGAGCCGTTCTGTCACAGCCTCCGGCATTCCGATCTCGCGGCAGAGTCTCTCCATAGAGTTCCAGCCTTCTTTCGAGTAATTTTCATTTTTACTTGCAAAATCAACAAAAGAAGTACTTGGTATTAATACCTTCTTTGCACCACTGTCCAAACACACCTGAAGCGTATTCGCAAGCTCCTCCACTTTTATCATTGTTCCACTTATTGTGACATCGCCTAGTATTGCCAAGCTGCTCACCACTGGTTTTCCCAATGCAATCGAGCAAAGCGCAATAAGCGTTGGTAACGCCAGCTTGTCCGTCATACCAATACCTTGTAAATCCTGATAATTGATAATGTAATCCCTCATCGTAGTGCCGATACTGCCGCTGATACGGTTTCCATTGGCTTTCAGGAAATTAAATGCAGTGTTCGTAGATTCTTTACAATCACGATCGCTACCTATTCCAGTGCGCTCAAACTTACCATTACCTGGCAGCATCTGGCTCTCCAGACGAAATACGCCAATCATACCATTTTTTCCTCTGGATACAGTATAAACCTGACCTGGATTACACATTCCATCTGGTATCAGCTTTCCACTACTCTGTTCTGGCACAGAAACGTAATGCTCAGACATGTCGTCCAAATCAATATATGAGAAATTTACATCGTAAAACTCCATTCCTCCCAATTTTTTCAGCTGTTCTTTCACACGTCGACGCATTTCTAACGCAATTTGAAGCACTTCTTCTAGCTCTTCTTTTGTGAACACACCATCTGGATACATTAGTTTCAAATAACCATCCACCATACGACGAACTGCAATTGTATCTCGCTGATTCAAATTTTTTCCCAAACGAAAATACCGATCAAGTGCATCTCCATACTGTTCCTTGCGAAGCTCCCTAATAAATTCAGCTAAATAATCGCTGATAAAACCATAATCATTAGTAAAATGTTCTGGTCTAAACTTTGGAATTTCCCATCCCGGAAGATAGCAATGCATACGATCAAGAAACGCTGTATCAGTTCCCATCTCTTTTGGAAATGGGTCAAACAAGCTGGATGTCTTTAACAATACATCCACACTTTGATTGATATTTCCCACAAAGACCATTGATGCTGTTGCCGCCTTTTCCTCTTTGCCTCGAGCAAAAGAACCAGATGCCATATAGTCTTTCATTATCTGAATACCATCTTTATCTTTAAATTTAATTCCAGCAACCTCATCAAAAGCAACGCAGTCCCATAGACCAACTAAACCAACTGTTCTACGTCCCATGTTATAAAACAAATTTGCAACAGTTGTCTGTCCTCCAGAAATCAGAATACTATTTGGCGAAATTTCTTTATATAGATGAGACTTACCAGTACTTCGAGGTCCTAACTCACACAAGTTAAAATTATTCTCTACTAGCGGAATCATACGAGTCAAAAGCAGCCATTTCTCACGGTATGTAAATGCATCAGGTTCCATACCAATTGAACGCAAAAGTGTATCCAACCATTCATCTTTCATAAATGCTTTGCGTCCCTGTTTCAATTCGTCAATATCAATATGTGGCATCTGAATTGGTGTTAATTTGCGAATACTTATCGGTGAAATATCTTTTTGTTTCTTTTGTTTAGAGCGCAACGGATCACCATCAATATCTACAATACCAAAATTATTATCACCCTCCACCTCATAATCCAACTGGACAATGCACCAAATACCGCCACAGAGTAATCGGTCAAATTTCTCTGGATACTCATCCGCAATTGGTACATTATCTAAGCCCAAATTTGAAAATGATGCAAAAAAACAATTCTTTTTAATATCCAAATGGACAGTCACCATATCAATGATGGTATGACTGCCTTTTTTACGCAGCTGCGAAAGAATCTTCTGTGACTCGTCCGGGCGCACAAAATTATCTGCAAGAATACGCTTTACATTTTGTACGCCTTTTTCAATGACTGCCTCATCATCCGAGCTGCAATATTGCCCTAACAAAAATTCAAGTACATAAACTGGAACATTTGCTCCCTCTTTGATTTTCTTTGTCAAATCCTTTCGGACAATCTTACCATCAAAGTTCTGGCGAAGCTTGTTCTTTATTTTCTCACGGGTATTCTCTCCCTCTGCAAACTGCTCCATCTTAAAATCCCCCTGTGCCACTTAACTGAAAAAGTCAAACTCATCAATAGCAAAAGCTATATCAATCTGAAATGACTCTCGCTGCGGCATCTGTAAGCCTTGTTCATCTGCAATCACCAAATAGTATGTCGCAGTATTACTATACTTCAATGATTTTAGATTGAAACTGCAGCGGAATGTCCTTTCAGTACCATTTTCACTTGTTTTATCTGCAATGATTTTTTGTACATCACTGATCTGATTGCCATTTTCATCTGTAAAATAAACCAAATACGTAGCAGCTTCACGGTTTGCACCTACTGCATCCTTCTGGTAGAAATTCAG
>OIYT01001524.1_pt1 | contig 16212 bp, 14 predicted proteins | sample 1588201 | NCBI WGS metagenome assembly OIYT01 (sample SAMN03283260) | human gut metagenome | biome: human-associated habitat; material: feces | host: Homo sapiens | place: USA | collected 2013
AGACGGCAACATCCGAAAGAGATTTCAATCCACGCTCCCCGCACGGGGAGCGACAAAGCGATTTTCGCCGCGAACGAGACAGCATTCACATTTCAATCCACGCTCCCCGCACGGGGAGCGACGCTATGTAAGCATACAAAACCCGGTTCTGCAAGATTTCAATCCACGCTCCCCGCACGGGGAGCGACTCTGCGCGGGCGCGGCTTCCTCTTCGCCCGGCTCATTTCAATCCACGCTCCCCGCACGGGGAGCGACAGCAAGTCCGGCAGATTACGGCGCTGGAAGCGGCGATTTCAATCCACGCTCCCCGCACGGGGAGCGACGGCCTTCCCGCGTCCCTCGCCGCCCTTGGCAGAGCCATTTCAATCCACGCTCCCCGCACGGGGAGCGACAGCGCGACACGCTCAAGCAGCAGCTTGCCGACGCATTTCAATCCACGCTCCCCGCACGGGGAGCGACTGACACCCCCGCGCCCGCGCTGCCGCTGCTGCTGCCATTTCAATCCACGCTCCCCGCACGGGGAGCGACAGTCCATCACGGTAACAATCGCCGTGGAAATCCACATTTCAACCCACGCTCCCCGCACGGGGAGCGACCGACCGCCCTGTCCGCCTACGACAGCTATCGCACATTTCAACCCACGCTCCCCGCACGGGGAGCGACTCGCTATGATGTACGCCAATGGCGCAACGCAGGCGATTTCAATCCACGCTCCCCGCACGGAGAGCGACTGTATTCGGCGGACGAAATACAGAAAGCGGGGCATTTCAATCCACGCTCCCCGCACGGGGAGCGACTTGCGAATACCGCCAACACGCTTTCCGCGCGCGCATTTCAATCCACGCTCCCCGCACGGGGAGCGACTTCCGTGCGCTTGTCTACGATGCAAGCGTCATCCAATTTCAATCCACGCTCCCCGCACGGGGAGCGACGGCGCACCGTCGTAGCTTCGGCGGCGATGAAGTAATTTCAATCCACGCTCCCCGCGCGGGGAGCGACCTTGGTTTCGCGGATTGCGTCTTCCGCGTTTTCGAGATTTCAATCCACGCTCCCCGCACGGGGAGCGACCCATCATCATCATCGACATTTCGGAGGACGCGCCATTTCAATCCACGCTCCCCGCACGGGGAGCGACGCTTGTGGCAAGTTGCGCAGGAAATCCACACATCGATTTCAATCCACGCTCCCCGCACGGGGAGCGACGCCGATGCGCGTCATGGCGTTGCCCGTGCCGATATTTCAATCCACGCTCCCCGCACGGGGAGCGACCGCCACCCGCATCCCCGTCGACACGCACAGCATCATTTCAATCCACGCTCCCCGCACGGGGAGCGACGCACCGCTATGTGATGGTGTCGCAGTGGGTGGAATTTCAATCCACGCTCCCCGCACGGGGAGCGACGCCATCAGCCTATACTGTGGGAACAGCGTAGCAGAATTTCAATCCACGCTCCCCGCACGGGGAGCGACCGGCACAGCTCCGCGCAATCGAGCTGATGCCCCGCATTTCAATCCACGCTCCCCGCACGGGGAGCGACAAGGACAGCGAATCTTCTTTTGCCAGGCATCGGAATTTCAATCCACGCTCCCCGCACGGGGAGCGACTTCCGCCATCGTGTACGCGCCCCGCAGCACCTTATTTCAATCCACGCTCCCCGCACGGGGAGCGACGCCGACACAACGCGCCGAAATCATTTCGGCGGATATTTCAATCCACGCTCCCCGCACGGGGAGCGACCGCGTGCGTGATGCGCCCACGCGCGCGGTAGTGATTTCAATCCACGCTCCCCGCACGGGGAGCGACCGGTATTTGGCTTAACGCCTGTTTCGCATCCCTGCATTTCAATCCACGCTCCCCGCACGGGGAGCGACTCCATGCCTGCCTTGCCGTCGTCCTCTTTCGAGGTGATATTTCAATCCACGCTCCCCGCACGGGGAGCGACTGCCGGAGCGGTTTCCATCTGCCGCTGCTGCATATTTCAATCCACGCTCCCCGCACGGGGAGCGACGCGGCACTTCCGGCGGCGTATGTCCACGGGTTGTATTTCAATCCACGCTCCCCGCACGGGGAGCGACCCAATGCCGGAATGGCGGCTGGACGAAATCGCATGGATTTCAATCCACGCTCCCCGCACGGGGAGCGACGCGAATGACCATGTGTATTTGAGCAAAGACGGCATTTCAATCCACGCTCCCCGCACGGGGAGCGACAACGCCCGCGAATCATTTCATCCGGGCGGGCTGAAATTTCAATCCACGCTCCCCGCACGGGGAGCGACCCTCCTGCCGCCGTATAATGCCCGGCGGCGGGGCATTTCAATCCACGCTCCCCGCACGGGGAGCGACGTCCAAAATCATTCCTTTCCCCGCCGCGCCGACCATTTCAATCCACGCTCCCCGCACGGGGAGCGACCCGAGTATGTGGACGAAGACGGCAACATCCGAAAGAGATTTCAATCCACGCTCCCCGCACGGGGAGCGACATGACAGCGCCAGCGCGTTTTGTAGCTTGTGGCATTTCAATCCACGCTCCCCGCACGGGGAGCGACAGGTGTCGTTCGCACAGCCCAACAAGCGCGAAATCATTTCAATCCACGCTCCCCGCACGGGGAGCGACTCGACGACTACAAGCAGCAGGTGGAAACAGAGAAATTTCAATCCACGCTCCCCGCACGGGGAGCGACCAAAGCATATGGCACACCGCAGGAAGTTTCCCTATTTCAATCCACGCTCCCCGCACGGGGAGCGACGACGGTAGCTTCGTCGAGGCGGTGACGCTGGGCATTTCAATCCACGCTCCCCGCACGGGGAGCGACTTGAATTTCCGGGTGGAGAAATCCGACAGATAGATTTCAATCCACGCTCCCCGCACGGGGAGCGACAGCGTATGCGTGCGCTGCTGCGTTCCGGCGTGCAATTTCAATCCACGCTCCCCGCACGGGGAGCGACGGAGTGGCTTGACGTTGGCTTTAACGTCAGCCGCCCATTTCAATCCACGCTCCCCGCACGGGGAGCGACGCGGAATCAGATGCGTGCAAACCGTGCAATCCAATTTCAATCCACGCTCCCCGCACGGGGAGCGACGGCGACCTGGACTGTTTACCAGCCCGGTTATTTTCTTATTTCAATCCACGCTCCCCGCACGGGGAGCGACGCGGCGCTACGGCACAAGCATAGCAATCGGCAGAGATTTCAATCCACGCTCCCCGCACGGGGAGCGACGGGGCATTTGGTTGAGACTGCGCCGGACTTATACCATTTCAATCCACGCTCCCCGCACGGGGAGCGACCGGTCTTTCGGCACTGCCGACGTAACGGACACGGAATTTCAATCCACGCTCCCCGCACGGGGAGCGACGCAGCAAGCACAGCAGCAGTCCACGCAAGCGACGATTTCAATCCACGCTCCCCGCACGGGGAGCGACTTCTTCCGCTGCCGGCACTGGCAAGGGCAACACATTTCAATCCACGCTCCCCGCACGGGGAGCGACCAAGGGGATGCAGGAGAAACTTGCCGACCTTGTGATATTTCAATCCACGCTCCCCGCACGGGGAGCGACAAGGCTTGTTTTGTCCGCGAAAGCACCACGGAGGCATTTCAATCCACGCTCCCCGCACGGGGAGCGACCACCCGCAGCATCGAGGCGGACGGCAAGCGCGAGATTTCAATCCACGCTCCCCGCACGGGGAGCGACATGCTGCCGATTTTGTACGCCAAGCATCCCAAGGATTTCAATCCACGCTCCCCGCACGGGGAGCGACTCAACCTCGTTAATATGCCAAATACCGTCTCCTGATTTCAATCCACGCTCCCCGCACGGGGAGCGACCAAATGCGGTTGCGGTATTCATGCGTTTTCCTCCTTATTTCAATCCACGCTCCCCGCACGGGGAGCGACGTCGAGGTTCGTTTGCAGCTTGCGCATTTCATTCGAATTTCAATCCACGCTCCCCGCACGGGGAGCGACGCGTCGTGCCAGCGTCCAGCGCGGTGTCCACCACATTTCAATCCACGCTCCCCGCACGGGGAGCGACTTGAGAACGCCGCCGAGGACGCAATCCGCGAAACGATTTCAATCCACGCTCCCCGCACGGGGAGCGACGCGTCGTACTTTGAGAGAGCCGCGTTCGCCCGGTATTTCAATCCACGCTCCCCGCACGGGGAGCGACGGGGCGGACGTGCTTTTCCATCCAGCGTTCCGCATTTCAATCCACGCTCCCCGCACGGGGAGCGACTCGCGCCCGGCTTGTGTATGGCCTCCATGACGGCAGATTTCAATCCACGCTCCCCGCACGGGGACCGACACGCGACCGCGAAGAGCACTGCGCCGATCGCGCAGAATTTCAATCCACGCTCCCCGCACGGGGAGCGACCTCCCGGCATGGTCATTTACACCAACCAGCGGAATTTCAATCCACGCTCCCAGCACGGGGAGCGACGGCGAACGCCTCGTCGCGCTGATCCTTGCGGATGATTTCAATCCACGCTCCCCGCACGGGGAGCGACGTGTCTCATCCTTTCCTATTTATAAGCGATGACAATTTCAATCCACGCTCCCCGCACGGGGAGCGACTTTTAGGCTCTATTTCCGTGGTAATCGCTTGGGTATTTCAATCCACGCTCCCCGCACGGGGAGCGACCGCCGTCGCGCACCGCCTCGGTCACTCTTCTCCTATTTCAATCCACGCTCCCCGCACGGGGAGCGACCGGCGTGCCGCTGCCGCGCGAACTGCGGCGCATATAAATTTCAATCCACGCTCCCCGCACGGGGAGCGACGCAGACGTTTTATATCAAGTCGGCGGACGCGGCAGATTTCAATCCACGCTCCCCGCACGGGGAGCGACCTCGACTTGCTTGTCGCTCACGCCGTGAATTGTCGATTTCAATCCACGCTCCCCGCACGGGGAGCGACTGCCGCGTCTCAAGCAGCACAGAACCAGTATCTGGTATTTCAATCCACGCTCCCCGCACGGGGAGCGACCCGCAAAACGCAGCAAAGTGCCATCGTAAATTGTATTTCAATCCACGCTCCCCGCACGGGGAGCGACTTCTCGCGTTTTGTTTGCACTCCACAACCGTCCATTTCAATCCACGCTCCCCGCACGGGGAGCGACTTTCCCCTGCCGCCATCAATCCAACCAGAAATACATTTCAATCCACGCTCCCCGCACGGGGAGCGACTTGCGGGCACAGCGTCAAGGGGTTTTCCAGCGCCCATTTCAATCCACGCTCCCCGCACGGGGAGCGACTTTCCGCGCCGCCGAGGAAAAGGCAGCCGCGCAGATTTCAATCCACGCTCCCCGCACGGGGAGCGACCCGCTCTTGCTTGCTTCAACTGTTTCCATTTTGATTTCAATCCACGCTCCCCGCACGGGGAGCGACAAGCAACGGGCTTTGTGAAGGGATACACAGAGCAATTTCAATCCACGCTCCCCGCACGGGGAGCGACTTGCGCTGCTGCTTGCGGTAGCAGTCGGCGCAAAATTTCAATCCACGCTCCCCGCACGGGGAGCGACGCGCTTCCTGTCCGTCGCATCCAGCACCACCGGCGCATTTCAATCCACGCTCCCCGCACGGGGAGCGACGGTACTCCTTCGCAAGGCGGGACACCCAGCGCGATTTCAATCCACGCTCCCCGCACGGGGAGCGACGATGCCGTAGCCCTCCTGCGGGGTGCGCACGGCAGATTTCAATCCACGCTCCCCGCACGGGGAGCGACGATGTCCGTGTAGCAGGCAACGAGCAGGTCGTTGCAATTTCAATCCACGCTCCCCGCACGGGGAGCGACCCGACGGGAGGTGCCGCTGCACCTTCTGCATCGAATTTCAATCCACGCTCCCCGCACGGGGAGCGACGCGCCCTCGTCGGCGGACATTTGCCCGGCGTGTGCATTTCAATCCACGCTCCCCGCACGGGGAGCGACCAAAAATGAGGGTGATGCTTTTTTCAATGCATACATTTCAATCCACGCTCCCCGCACGGGGAGCGACCCTGATAAACTTGCGCAATAGCCCAATAAGCAGATTTCAATCCACGCTCCCCGCACGGGGAGCGACCCCACGGGCAAGGAACACGCCCGATATACAGTACAACGATTTCAATCCACGCTCCCCGCACGGGGAGCGACAGCGCAAAGTAACAATTCTGTCGATCAGAATCATAGGCTTTGCACAAAAAGTATACCACAAAACAGTCCTTTTGAGAATCAGCTTAGCCGAAAATGCGGTAATTTTGCCGAAAAGACCGCAAAATCCGGTGCGAACCTCCCTGCAAAAGGCTGGAGGCTTGCGCTTCGCACGGGCGATTCGCGCGGCGCGCCCTTACAGCATCAGCAGCCCTTCCGGGGCGTAGCTCGTCTTCACGCCAATGTGCTCAATCCGGCTTTCGTAGTGATTGCCGAGGTTGTAAAAGCGCAAACTGTCCTTTTCCGGGTCAATCAGCTGCCGAAGTTCCGCCTGAAGCAGCTTGTACTGTGCGGCATCCAAAGAGCACTCAAATACGGAATTCTGCACGCGCTGACCGTGGACGACGCAGCGCTTGGCAACTTGCCGCAAGCGGCGTTTGCCGTCTGCATCGACGGTGGAAACATCGTAGGTGATTAGAACCAGCATCGGGAACGCCTCGCTTTCGGGTTATTTCCAGAGGAATGGGGGATAACCGTCTGTGTCGCCGCGGAGGGTGCGCGCAAGCAGCAGCGCCTGTACATAGGGAACAAGCCCCCACATGATTTTTTCTTTCAGGAACGGGTGGGTGATTTCTTCGCGTTTGCGGTTTTGCCACGCGGTCAAGAACTGCTTGCGCCCGGCATCGTTCAGGAAGACGGCGCCGCTCTCCTGCCGGTCGAAGTGCTTGTCCTGCAGCACACGGTTGTTCACCAGCGTGATGCAGAGGCGATCTGCCATCGGGGCGCGCAGTTCTTCCATCAGGTCAAGGGCGAGCGACGTGCGCCCCGGACGGTCGCGGTGCATGAAGCCGACGTAGGCATCCAGCCCTACGCTTTCCAGCGCGGCAGCGCAGTCGTTGGCGAGTAGAACATAGGCGAAGGAAAGCAGGGCGTTCATGTTGTCCTGCGGCGGGCGGCGATTGCGGCCGTTCAGCAAGAAATCCGCCTTTTGAGTCAGTATCATTTCGTCGAATACCGAAAAATAATCGGCGGATGCGTCGCCTTCCAGCCCGCGCAGCACATCTAAATCAACCGCTGATTCAATTTGCGGCAGCTTGGCATCTAACGCAGCGGAAACATTCTTGAGTGCCTGCACATTCACGCGCAAGGCGTGGTCACGGATGGTACGCTCCAGCACCCAGCGCTGATTGTATACCTTGCCGAAGATGAAATTCCGTGCAATCAGGCAGCTGGCGGATAGGCTGTCGGCGCGCCGATACTGCTCGCGGCGCAGCAGAACATTGCCGCGCTCGCTGCCGCAGACGCGTGCTAAAAATCGCCCGCGCGGCGTCAGAAACGTCAGCCCAATACCGCGCTCTGCGCAAGCACCCATGAGTGCTGGACTTGCGCCTTTGTAGGAGAAAGTCAGAATGCCCTCCAGCATCAGCAGGGGATACTGCGCGCGCTTTTCCTCGCCCACATGGACGACGATATTCTCGTTTTCCAGCGACAAGTAGGCGTCTTCCGTCGTCACGAACAGCGTATTCAGCATCTTTCTCATGGCGAATCCTCCGCAATACGGGCGTGCATGTAGGCGCGGACGCTGCCAGTTCGGCTGAGCCGCGGAACGCATACATCCTTGAGCGAGCAGGCATTGCAGCCCTTGTGCGCCCGAACGGATGGCGTATGTCCGCGCGCCTGATTCTCCAGCAGTTCCGCCAGAAGCGACAACGTCCGCGCACGGAGGGATTCATCCAGCGCAACCCGCGTCCGTCGGCGGGACTCGCCATAAAACAAGCTGCCCTCCGGGATGGCGCAGCAGAGCATCTCCTCCAAGCAGAGCGCCTGTGCGCACAGCTGCACCTCGTCGGCATCCTGCGTTTTGTCTGACCCTTTTTTGTATTCTACCGGGTACGGCAGCCACAGCCCTTCGCGTCCGTGCAGCGCAACACCGTCGGGACTGCGGTGGAACTCCACCACGTCGCTGACGCCGTGCAGGTGCAGGCGGGCGGATTCCAACCGCAGTCCGCGCAGAATCAGCGTATCGCCGCGCAATTCCGCTTCCGGGCCGTGATGCGCCGTTTGGTGGAACACTTGCCCCTCCGCCGTGTGCGCATTTTCTGCCCACTGCTGCTCCAGAAAAATCAATCCCCATTGGCGGCGGCAGTAGGCGTAATGCTGCAAGGCGGAGAGGGTCGCGTCCTGCTGCGTCACCCCTTCACTTCGCAGGTGACGCCGTCCGGCAGATTCGCGTCATCCACCGTCCACTCGTAGTCCGCAAAGCTGCGCGGAACCGTTACATCCGCCTTACGCGCTACACGCACGCGTTCAAACAGCTTCCACGCGGGGGCGTTGCCCAGTTCCTTCTCATGGCGGAAGATGATGAGCTTGCGCACTGCCATCATGCCGCGCGCGGCGGAGTGGTCGTTTTCAAACATGTTGAGGATGGCATCCCACAACAGGGCGAGGTCTTCTTCGCTGAATCCCGTGGTCTTGCGCGCCAGATTTGCGGATACGAACCCTTCCACGCGGTACAGCCCGTACGGGACGATGTACTTGCACCCCATTTCCGTATCCTTCTTTTCGGCATCCTTTTCCGTGGTGATGGCGACGCGGGTGATGGTAATTTCCTGTGGCACAATGGGGTCGATACTGCGGGCAAAGCCCAGCTGTACCGGACCGCGCACCTGACCGCAGTTCAGCTTCGCTGTGACGAATGTTGTCATGACTGCGCCGAACGTTCGAATGTCGTAGTAGTGGCTGCACATGTAGTCGCGCAACTTGACTTCAATATTCTCGTCGGTCGATTTCAATTTTTTCTTGCTCTTTTGGTCGTCATCTGTGAGATTGCCACAGCCGCAGGCATCCAAGCCGTCTCTGTCACGACGATTCAGCGTGATTCCATCCTGAATGTAAATGCCGAAATGCGGGTCGCCCTCCTTGACGGTTGCCACATAGTCGCGAATCTTGCGCTTTATGCACACGTCCGTCACCAGCCCCAGACCCGTTTCCGGGTCGGTACGGGGCATGTTGCCGGCATCGGGGTCGCCGTTGGGATTGCCGTTCTGCACATCGAACAGCACCACGAAATCATACCGGTTGCGAATCACATCAGACATTGCTGTTTTCCTCCTTTTTCGTGAAGAACTTCTGCTTCTGGTGATAGTAGCCCAGCTGGAAAATGCCCTGATCCTGCAGGTTCAGGCGCGCGGGATAGCTTTCATGAATCATGCCCATCAATTCGGTTATCTGCCTGTCGCGGACAATTCGGAGACCTTCGGAAGAAATTTTCGGAAGATAATATCTGTTTATACGGTCAATTAAAATGTGAAAAATGATACCGGGCGTTGTGCAGGCAGAACCAAAATAGTGATCTCGAATGGTACGGTTTATTTTGCGCCCAGCACTTTCATAAGCTTCTTGCTGTACTTTTTCCAGTACAGCGAAAAGACGCCCAAGCACATACGGCACATAGGTTGTTTGCTCATTGAGTTGCACGTCGATGACCTCCTTGTATTGCGGATTACTGCCGTTTTTCAGCAGCCATGCTTTTATAATCGCTGCCTTGCCGCGGTTAATCTTCTGTTCCGCGTGGATGCGCAATTCGGTTTGCGTCAGCAGCGCGACAGGGTAGGGCGTATTGTTGAGAATCGCGCAAAGCAAATTCCTGATGAGAATGTCTGAAAAAGTCAGCGACTTTTTTTCACCGTCATTTTCTGACTTCCTTTTAGACATGTGCTTTTTCGCACTTTCATTTTTTGCAGCATCATCGTCATCGGAATTACGAGTGGTTTCTTTAAGCAGTGCATAAGCGGAAAGTGTTTCCCGCGTGTCATAGGAAGGGCGAATGATGTTCAAGCGCTCCTGATGACGCGCCAAATTCGCGGCAAAATCGCCGAACGTCCCTTGCAGGAAGAAACGAACCGACAAGCGGGACGTATTCGGTGTCAATCCAAGAATGTAGAAGGGAACGCTGGAATTCAGCGGAACATTCTTCCACTGAATATCCTGCCCAAGGCGGATGGCTTTCATGATGCCGTCCAGCATATTCTGCGTCATGTCGTTATTTGTTCCCAACATGGCGGCAAAGCAGTCGCTATAAGCTGATTGCGCCGTTTCCGCCCAGTAAACGAGCGTGGTAGACCCAAGCAGACTGTGGTAGTCCTTCACGCGCAGCATGTAGTTGAGCGCTTCGCCGTAGGCAAAGGCGGCGCGATTTCCGACGGGGGCGTTCAAGCCTTGTGCTTCCTCTCGACCGTAGGATTCGAAGGAATTGTTGTTGAAGGAAACAAGTAATGCGCCAGAGGGCTGTGCACCAGTTATCCCCTTGATAGCAGGGTGCAGGCGCGCAATGGTATCCAGTTCGCCCGTGACCAGACAACGTCCTCGCGTGATATTATCTTCCGTACTGCTGTTCGCAGCTTCGTCCCAAACTGCTTGAATTTCTGGTATATCCTGTGACATCGTGGTCACGCCGAATGCGTCGGTCATGCAGAAAACTAAATTGCTACTTTTGCACAGCTCGTCAAAATGATCCGACAGGGCAGGAAATTGCATTGCCTGTTCGGGTTGCCAAGTGTCGAAGAAGCGGAGAATCGCCTGCGCCATCGGGCAGGATATGCCGTCCAGCAGCGCATGATGCTTCTTGGCGCTTGTGCGGAAACAAATTTCAGCATCTTTGAGGGGATCCTTGCCTGTACCACTGTATGGCTCATTAGTAATGCCGAGCAAGTATTTGGCGTTGTCACACAAAAAACTGGCTGCTTTGTGACCGCTGGTACGTTTGGCGGGGGTTGGCAGGAACATTGTGCGCGGAATCAGCTTGCCTTTCTCGTTGGCTGTGCCGAGCATTTCCACCGACTCCACCTGCCCGTCAGCAGTCAGATACAAGCCCCATTGCACCTTGACGACCGACCAGCCGGGACGCTCCAATTTGCCCTGTGCGGCGAGCGAATCATAGCACCGCACGAGCGATTGCAGAATCATTTCACCACCTCACAGTCTGTCAAATCAATCACACCATGCACCATCTGCGCCCGGAAGAACATCGGCTGGATGTTTTGGGAATCAGAATAGTCCATATCGTAAAGCATATAGCCCAAATCCCGCGTTTCGTCGATGGTGAGAATGTCGCCGCCTTCCCAAAGGCGGAAATGCGCCGTGCATTCCCGACAGCCAAGATAAGGCTGCATATACGCCTGACCATTGCGCAGCCGCCGCTTCACGATGTCCTGAAACTTGCCGGGATTGTCCGACGGATTGGCTTGGTCGGTCATCTCGAAGTGTGCTTCAATGACGTAATGTACGTCGCGGAGCATGGTGGTGGCACGCTGCTGTGTTTCTTTTCGGCGGTTGATATAGGAAAGAGCTTTGCCGTTGGCTTCACTCAAAATCTTATTCTTGGAAACTTTGGATGCTACTTCGTTACGACGAATGTTGATGAAACGGATGGGATTGCAGACGTAGATGCGGTCTATTATCCAACGAAGACCATTATGAAAATATACGCTTTCCACCATTCCGCGGGCTGCACTGGGCGTGGGAACGTCATAGCTCACACGTTCAACCTTCATTTCAGGCCGGGTGAAGCAAGCGTAGTCGCCCCACACCTCCATTTTGATGGACATTGGTTCACCTCCTCATGCTTTTGCTAAAATCAACACTTGCCGATGTGGACAAGTGGCAGGTCGTAGGGAACGAACGGGAATCGTGAAAATTCCACCTCCTTTCAGGTGACAAGAACAGTATAGCACAGGATAGTGCATGAGTCAAGGACTGATTTTCACTGTATTAGACAATTATAACGAAAGATTATTAAGCATGGTTTGACACGTCAGCGAAAAGATGATAAAATGCCAAAGTCGGATAGAAACGGCGGGTAATTCGCTGCTTCTATCTGTGGGTTGAAATACTGTGTTAGATAATTATCTAACGGGGCGGGCGGTGAGCGCAATGCTTGCCGCCCGTTTCTGATTTTCTTCATTATATATACGTCAGGAGAACAGCGCCAGCCCGCTTGTGCAGCTGACCTGCAAGCCGCATTCCGGCGTGTACAATTTGATGTCGCTTAGAATGCCGCAGTGCGCATCGGCAATTTCCGTGACACCGCCGATGCTGCACAACGCCTGATACTCGCGGCGGTAGATACTCACGCCGCAGCGCCCCAGGCGGCGGAAAAGCTCACGCGAATAGTGCCCATCACGCAGGGCTTTGATGTCCTCGCTGTTTTCAGGTGTCGGAATGTACACCGTTACCGTATCTGTGTCGATAAAGCGGAAATGCTCGGCGGTTTCGCGGAAAGCAAATCTTGCTTCGGATGACAGCGTTTTGCTGGTATCCAGTAAATCATTTTCGGACGAAACGGGTCGTGAACGCTGCTGATTTTCGCCGCGCTTGAAGAGCAAATCGCAAAAATACGCGTGGATGGCTTTGCGGCTGCCGATGTCCTCAGCATACAGGCGCAGCACTGTGCGGCAGCTTTCAATGTTTGGGCGCATGATGGGTGGAACCGCGTGTTCGGTCTGGTAGATGTGGACGATGCTGTCCTGCGCCGCTTCCTTTCCCTCGCGATTGCAGCGTCCGGCGGCTTGCAGAATGCTGTCCAGTCCGGCTAATTCGCGGTATACGGTCGGAAAATCCACGTCAACGCCCGCTTCAATCAGGCTGGTGGAGATGACGCGGCAGCACTGTTTCTTGTCTAAGCGTTCGCGAATTGTGGCAATGGTGCGTTCACGGTCGATGGCGTTCATCAGCGTGGAGAGATGGAAACGCCCCTCTTCCGGCAGGGCTTCGTACAGGCTGCGCGCCTGTTTGCGGGAATTGACGATGCACAGCACGGCATTTTCCTGACGAATCCGCGCGGCTAATTCCTCGTCCGAAAGCGTCCCGTCCTGCTGGAAGGTGACGCGGCGAAGGCTGCTGAACAGCGCATCCGGGTCGGGAACAAGCTCTTGAATGCGTGTGCCCGCGGTGAAGCCGCTGAAAATGGACAGCAATTCGGGCTGCGTCGCGGTACAGAGAACGGCGGTGACGCCGTAATGCTGCACCAGCTGGTCAATCACCGAAACGCAGGGACGCATCAGCGAAATCGGCAGGGTTTGCGCCTCGTCAAAAATCACCACGCTGTTGGCGACGTTGTGGAGTTTGCGGCAGCGGCCGGGCTTGGCGGCGTAGAAGGATTCAAAGAACTGCACGGCGGTCGTGACGATAACGGGGGCATCCCAGTTTTCGCAGGCAAGGCGCTTGCGGAGGGCATCGGGCGTTTCGGCATCCGTATCGGGCAAATCCACCTGACTGTGATGCTCCACCACGTTCTCATCGCCCAGAATCTCCCGAAAGACCTTCGCATTTTGGTCGATAATGCTGGTGTAGGGGATGACGTAGATGATGCGCTTCATGTCATGCTTCACTGCGTGGCTGAGCGCAAAGGCAAGCGACGAAACCGTTTTGCCGCCGCCCGTGGGGACGGTCAGGCTGTACAAGCCCTGCGGATCTTCGCTGCCACGCAGGCAGCGCCGCAGCACCTCGTTGCGCAGCGCGCAGAGGTCGGACTTGGGCTCTTCCAGCCATTTGGCAACGTGCGCTTGCAGCTTTTCCAGCAGCGCGGGCATGGAATCGCCGATGCCGCGCGGCATTTCTTTTTCGTTGAGCGCGCGCTCCGTATCCAGAAAATCAGCATCCACCAGACAGGAGAACAGCATCCGGATGTACATGGCAGTCAGGCGCACATCATTCCGTGGAAGCCACGGCGGTGTGAGCTGAACGCCTGTTGGCAGTGAAATCTCACTGCGCCACGCGGAGGGATCGTCGCCGCCGGTCAGCTTTTTGTTCAGCCGTGCGCACAATGTGCCATCATCGAGGCTGAGACGGGTTCCCAAGTCGGGCAGACCGCCGTGATGCCCCGCAATGGCAAACGCCGCGTGCATATCGTCCAAATCTGCCGCCGCCTTCGCACCTGCCGTGCTGTGGTCCAACTTGGCGGTGTGTTCCGGGTCACGCTGGCGGCGCTGCCCGTTGGGGCTGTACTTGCCGATATCGTGCAGCAAGGCTGTTCTTTCGGCGTGAGAACTCGATCCAAAAGAAGCGGCGAATTTCGCAGAACGCGTCGCTGTGCCTTCCAAATGCTCCTTGAGCGGCTGATAGCTGCCGTCCTCGCGGAGGTGGGTGACGTATTCCATACAGAAAACCCTCCCGATATAATCAATTTGTGTGTATCTAATGTTAATAATAGTATAGCACTATAATAACCTGCTGTCAAGAAAAATAAAACTATCGAGCAGTTTTTGTCAAACACTTCCGGGAAAAACAATGCGCAAAGCAGGAATATATTTGTGCGCTGCTGCCCTTGCAATGCCGCCGCCAAAATGGTATGATGGAAATGAACAAAAAAATACAGAAAAGGAGTCTTCCACATGGCAAAGAAAACGAAAACCCAGCCGAAAGCGCGTAAAACAATCACCTCCAATAATCTCGCTGATTTATCAAAACTCGTTCAAGCACTTGAAATAGACGATGAGAATCCGGAAAATCAGCAAAAGCCATCGGCGCTTGACAAAAAAATCATCTACAATGAGTTCCAGAATTCAACGTACACGCTGGTGTCGCCGATGGCATACCTTATTGGCATCGACAAAGAAAACTTTGGCGAAGAAAATGCAAGGCCGTTTCTGCTGAAAAGTTACGAAGAGCTGGATGCGCACAAAGAGGCGCGCATTATCCGCAATCTGTGCCGCATTCGCACGGCGATGGAACGCAATTATCCAGCCATTGTGAGTGAATTTCGCATGAGCTTCCGCAATATCGGCAGCGTGCCGAACCTCATTCCATCAGAAGCGGTGGCGCAGCTGGAACAGGACGGCGTCAGAATTTACAAAGCAAAGCCGGATATTGACGAATACATTATCAGCATCAATTGTGAAATCAGCAACCGAATCAATCAGGTGGCGCGCTTTTTCCCGGAATGGGTGAAGTGGGACTATGTGAAACCCATTTTCCTGATGCCGAACGGGACGAAAAAAGATGGTATCAAAAAAGCAGGGGAATACTATAAAAGCGATACCCGCCGCTATCCGTTCCACTGCTGGATTAACTGGGATGCCGTTTCCACAAGCCCGGAGAGCAAGGGCAACATCCTCTATAATGATGAAAAATTCGTAACGATTCTCTATGAGCGCCACGAGGACCGCTTTGAAAACCTGTCGCTGGTGCGCGATGCGGGCAACCACACGATGCGCAATCTGGGCAGGCTGCTGGGGCAGTGCAAAAAATGCCTGATTGCGGTGGACTGCGAAAATTCGGATGCCGTGAAGCTCGCGGCGGCGCTGAGCAGCCTCCCGACCGAGCAGCTGGGCAAAATATCCAAGGTGATTCTGTTTGACAGCGAGTATACAACGGCACAATGGAAAACGCTGGTTGACCGCACGCTCTCTACGGCGGTGGATGAAAAAGCGAACCTTGAGCTGGAACATATTAAGGTCGAGCGGCTGAACCAGAACAAATCGCAGTGTGATATGGCGCTGGCGGTGCGGACAAGCCGCGAAGTGTATACCTCCGGCGTGGATGCGGTCATCCTTGTTTCGTCGGACAGCGACTACTGGGCGATGATTCGCCAGCTGGACAGTGTCCGCTTCCTTGTTATGCTGGAGAAGGGAAAAACGGGCATGGCCATCATGGACACCTTGGCGCAGCATGAAATCCCGTTCTGCTTCATTGACGACTTCTGTACGGCGGCGTCGTACAACATCAAAACCAGCACGCTGATCAATGCAATTCAGGAGCAAATCAATCAGCAGCTGGCGGGAGAAAGCGCGAAACCATTCAACGTTCGCGAGATGATGGAGACGGCGCTGCAAAACTCGTGGATTATGATGACGGACAAGGAGAAGGAAGCGTTTTACAAGCGATACTTGCTGTGTATGAAACTGAATGTCAGCCCGGATGGCGCGGTCAGCATCACGCTGGGATAAAGGGCAGCGCCTCTGAACGGTGGAGCGAAGGAGAACTTTGCTGGTTCTTCACGGAAAGTTGGGGGCAAACAAGGGCTTAGGCGAAGCGCCAAAAAGCTGCACGCGGAAGGAGCATGAAAGCGCGACCAACTCAATCGCGAAAA
>OIYT01001525.1_pt1 | contig 16209 bp, 13 predicted proteins | sample 1588201 | NCBI WGS metagenome assembly OIYT01 (sample SAMN03283260) | human gut metagenome | biome: human-associated habitat; material: feces | host: Homo sapiens | place: USA | collected 2013
GGGCGAGGCGTGCGGTGCGGACGGGCTGATGATCGAGGTCCACAACGACCCCATCCACGCGCTGTGCGACGGCGCGCAGTCGCTCACCTGCGAGCAGTTTGCCGAGGTCGCTGAGAAGGTCCGCGCAGTCCGCGAGGCGGTGACGAGATGACGGTCGGGATCGTAGGTCTGGGCCTCATCGGCGGATCGTTTGCCAAGGCGTATCACGCGGCCGGCTGGCGTGTGCTGGGCTATGACCGGGACGAAAGTGTCCTTTCCTTCACGCAGCTGGCCGACGCCGTCGACGAGCCGCTCACGATGGACAATATCGGCACGTGCGAGCTGGTACTGCTGTGCGTGCGGCCGCTGGCCGCGGTCGAGTATCTGCGGCAGGCCGCGCCGCACATTGGAGAAAAGCCCCTCGTCATCGACTGCTGCGGCACCAAGCGGACGGTCTGCGCCGCCTGCTTCCCCCTGGCGGCGGAGCAGGGCGTCACCTTCCTGGGGGGACACCCCATGGCGGGGAACCACAACTCCGGCTTCAAGTACGCCACATCCACCATGTTCCACAATGCCCCCATGGTGTTGGTCCCGGCGGACCACAACGACATCGACCTGCTGAGCCGGGTCAAGGAGCTTCTGGCGCCCGCGGGCTTTGGCCGGTTTTCCATTACCACGGCGGAACAGCATGACGAGATGATCGCCTTTACCTCCCAGCTGGCCCATGTGGTGTCCAACGCCTATATCAAAAGCCCCACGGCGAAACTGCACAAGGGCTTCTCCGCTGGCAGTTACAAGGATATGACCCGTGTAGCGTGGCTGGCCCCGGAAATGTGGGCGGAACTGTTTCTGGAAAACAAGGACTTTCTCATGGCGGAACTGGATACCCTGATGGCAAACCTGCGTCAGTATCAGGATGCCATGGTACATAACGATCTCCCCGGCCTTGTCCGTCTGCTGGACGAGGGCCGGAAACGAAAAGAGGAGGTGGATGGCCGTTGACCACCATCCATATCGCGGCCTCCCGCGAGTATGACGTTGTCATTGAGCCGGGTCTGCTGACCCGGCTGGGGACCATGGCAGCGGAACTGGGCCTTGGCCGCCGGGCCGCCGTGATCTCTGACGACGCGGTGTTCGCCCTTTACGGCGCTGCCGCCGAAAAAGCTCTGACGGATGCCGGATTTCAAGTTGATCATTTCCTGTTCCCGCACGGGGAACAGCAGAAAAATCTTTCCACCTACGGACAGGTTTTGAATTTCCTCTGCGACCGCCGCTTCACCCGCAGCGATTTCCTCGTGGCGCTGGGCGGCGGCGTGGTGGGGGATCTGGCAGGCTTCGCCGCCGCCACCTATCAGCGGGGAATTCCCTATATTCAGGTACCCACCACGCTGCTGTCCATGGTGGATTCCTCCGTGGGGGGCAAGACCGCCGTAGATCTGGAGCATGGCAAGAACCAGGCGGGCTGCTTCTATCAGCCCTCTCTGGTGCTGTGCGACCCATCCCTGCTGAATACGCTGCCGGAGCGGGAATACCGGGCCGGGTGCGCCGAGATCATCAAATACGCCATGCTTTACAGTGAGGACTTTCTCCGGGAGCTGGAGGAAACCCCGGTGCGGGAGCAGTTCGAGCGGGTGATCTCCGTGTGTGTTGGCATGAAGCGGGACGTGGTCCGTGGTGATGAATTTGACCGGGGCCAGCGGGCACTGCTGAATCTGGGCCACACCGTAGGCCACGCCGTAGAGGCTTGCAGCGGCTTCATCCTGCTCCACGGGGAGGGGGTCGCCATCGGTATGGCCATCATCACCCGGGCCGCCGTGGAGAAGGGGCTTTGCGCCCCGGAGACGCTGCCCCGGCTGCTGGCCGTTTTGGAGCGGTATGGCCTCCCCACAGAGACCGACTATCCCCTGACTGATATTCTGGCGGCGGCAGAGGCCGACAAAAAGCGCACGGACGATGTGACCAAGTTCATCGTACCGGAGCGGGTGGGCCATTGCCGTGTGGAGCCGGTCCCGGCCGACGAGGTGGCCGGGTGGCTGAAGGCGGGAGGTCTGCGATGATCGAAATTCTTCAGCCCGGTTTCCGTACCGGAGCCGTTCACATCCCCGCCTCCAAATCTCAGGCCCACCGGCTGCTGATCTGCGCCGCTCTGAGCCAAAACGAGACGGTGATCCGCTGCCGTGGCATTTCCAGAGACATTGCCGCCACCGCGGACTGTCTCAACGCCCTGGGTGCTGAGATCTGGCTTCGGGGTGAGGACCTGACGGTGCGGCCCATCACCCAGAAGCCCCAGGGGACCCGTCATCTGCACTGTCAGGAAAGCGGCTCCACCCTACGGTTTCTTCTGCCGCTGACCGGCGTTTTGGAAGCAGACGCCGTGTTCCACATGGAAGGGCGGCTGCCGCAGCGCCCCTTGCATCCGCTGGATCAGGTCCTGACGGATCACGGCATGACCATCCGGCAGAACCATGACCTGCTCTACTGCGGGGGACGGCTCCGCCCCGGTGAGTTTTCTCTGCCGGGGGATGTGTCCTCCCAATACATTTCCGGTTTACTGATGGCTCTGCCCCTGTTGAATGAGGGCAGCGCCCTCACCGTTACCGGCGGACTGGAATCCGCCGCTTATGTCACCATGACGGAGGACATCCTCCGCCGGGGCGGTGTCTCTCTGCGGAAAACCGGGGGGACGTGGCACATTTCCGGCGGACAGCGCCTTCGTTTCCCGGACCGTCTCACCGCCGAAGGAGACTGGTCCAATGCCGCCTTCTTCCTGTGTATGGGCGCCTTATCCCCGGAGGGCGTCACTGTTCACGGACTGGATCTGGCCTCCTCTCAGGGGGACCGGGCCGTTTTGAACATTCTGGCCGCCATGGGTGCGCGTGTTTCCACGGAGAACGGTTCCGTAACGGTTCGTCGGGGAGAATTGAAGGGCGTGGCCATCGACGCCGGCCCCATCCCCGACCTGATCCCGGTGCTGTGCGTCACTGCTGCCGGGGCGGAGGGGGACACCCAGATCTTCAACGCTGGACGGCTCCGTTTGAAGGAATCCGACCGGCTCCGCACCACGGCTCAATTGCTGACAGCTCTGGGCGGCAGTGTGGAGGAACAGCCCAACGGCCTTTTGATCCACGGCACGGGCCGTCTGCGGGGCGGCATTGCCGATTCCTGCGGCGACCATCGGATCGCCATGTCCGCCGCCGTGGCAGCCTGTCTGTGCGAAAGCCCGGTCACTGTGCAGGGCATGGCCTGCGTTTCCAAGTCCTACCCCCATTTCTGGGAAGATTTTGACGCGTTGAAAGGAGGGGGCCTGTGAGCCGGTACGGAGAATTTCTGCATCTGACCATCTTCGGCCAGTCCCATGCCCCGGCCATCGGCATGATTTTGGAGGGTCTGCCTGCCGGGGAGACCATCGACATGGCGGCCCTTCAGACGTTTTTGGACCGCCGTGCCCCTGGCCGCAACGATTGGTCCACCCCTCGGAAGGAGGCGGACCAGCCGGAATTTCTTTCCGGTCTGGTGGGGAACGTCACCTGCGGCGCGCCGCTTACCGCCATCATCCGCAACACCAACACCCGCTCCGGGGACTATGACGGCCTTTCCGTGGTGCCCCGCCCCGGCCACGCGGACTATACCGCCGGAGTGAAGTACGGCGGTCACGCAGATTTCGCCGGGGGCGGCGCGTTTTCCGGGCGGCTGACAGCCCCCCTGTGCATCGCCGGTGGCATCTGCCTGCAATTGCTGAAAAAGCAGGGCATTGAAGTCATCAGCCGCATCGCCTCCATCGGCTCGGTAGAAGATGTCACTCCTCTGACCGTTTCCACGGCAGACAAGCCATTCCCGGTGGTAGATGACGCCGTAGGGGAGGCCATGCGGGCAGAGATCGCCGCCGCCAAGGCGGAGGATGACTCCGTTGGCGGCATCGTGGAATGTGCTGTGCTGGGTCTGCCCGTGGGACTGGGCGGACCGCTGTTTGACGGCATGGAGGGCCGTATTTCCTCCATTGTCTTCGGCATCCCCGCCGTAAAGGGCATCGAGTTCGGCATCGGCTTTGGAGTCGCGCGGCTCCGTGGCAGCGAAAATAATGACCCCTTTGTGGTGGAAAACGGCACGGTTAGGACCACCACCAATCACTGCGGCGGCATTTTGGGCGGCATCACCAACGGGATGCCCCTGACCTTCCGGGCGGCGTTCAAGCCCACGCCGTCCATCGCCAAGGAGCAGCAAAGCGTAAATTTGAACACCCTGACCCCGGAAATTCTCCGGGTCCGGGGCCGTCATGACCCTTGCATCGTGCCAAGGGCCGTTCCCTGTATCGAAGCCGCGGCGGCCATCGCCGTATACGACGCCCTGTTGGGCCAGTCTTAAAAGGGAGGAATCTCTATGGAACTCAGTGATTATCGTGCCCGGATCGACCAGATCGACCGCCAACTGGTAGAGTTGTTTGCCCAGCGGATGAACACCGCCGCTGGCATCGCCGCCTACAAGAAGGAGCACGGCCTGCCGGTGCTGGACCCTGTCCGGGAGCGGGAGAAGCTGCTGGATGTAGCGGCGCAGGCTCCGGAGGATATGCGGGATTACACCGCCTCTCTCTACACCATGCTTTTTGAGCTGAGCCGCTGCTATCAGGGACGGCTGCTGGGGAGTACATCCCCGCTGACCACGGAAATTCAGACCGCCATTGACCAGACGCCAAACCTGTTTCCCTCCAACGTGTCCGTTGCCTGTCAGGGTGTGGCGGGGGCCTATTCCCAGCTGGCCTGCGACAAGCTGTTCAAGCTGCCTCACATCATGTACTTCGCTTCCTTTGAGGCGGTGTTTGCCGCTATCGAAAGGGGATTGTGCCGCTACGGTGTGCTGCCGCTGGAAAACAGCACCGCCGGCAGCGTCAATGCCATTTACGATCTGATGATGAAGCACGATTTCCGCATCGTCCGCAGTGTGCGGCTGAAGGTGGACCACAATCTGCTGGTGAAGCCCGGCACCAAGCGGAGCGACATCACGGAGATCTACTCCCACCAGCAGGCCTTGAGCCAGTGCGAGCAGTATCTGCAGGCCTTCCCCGGTGTGAAGATCATCCCCTGTGAAAATACCGCCGTGGCCGCTCAGAAGGTGGCGGAGGGGGACGGCCACGCCGCCGCCCTGTCCTCCCGCTCCTGCATGAAGCTGTACGGGCTGGAATGCTTAGAGGCCGGGGTGCAGGATCAGGGCAGCAACTTCACCCGGTTCATCTGCATCTCCAAGAATCTGGAGATCTACCCCGGTGCGGACCGCACCAGCCTCATGGCGGTGCTGCCTCACGAGCCCGGCTCCCTGTGCCGGGTGCTCTCCCGGTTCTACGCCCTGGGCCTGAACCTGAACAAGCTGGAAAGCCGCCCCATGCCGGAGCGGAATTTTGAATTCATGTTCTACTTTGATCTGGAAACGCCGGTATACGCCCCGGAATTTTTGCAACTCATGGGCGAGCTGCCCTCTCTGTGCGAGGAATTTTCCTATCTGGGCAGTTACAGCGAGGTGGTCTGATGCTGCGGTGCGGACTGCTGGGGGAAACGCTGGGCCACAGCTATTCCCCCATGATCCATCACGAGTTAGGGGAGTATGACTACCGGCTCTTTGAGGTCCCCAAGGCGGACTTGGATGCCTTTCTGTGCTCCGACCGCTGGGACGGCCTGAACGTCACCATCCCCTACAAGAAGGCGGTGGTGCCCTACTGTGCAGAGCTGTCCGAGGCGGCGGAAAGACTGCAAAGCGTCAACACCCTCGTCCGCCGGCCTGACGGCACGCTGTACGGCGACAACACGGACCTGTTCGGCTTTCTCTACATGGTCCGCCGCAGCGGCATCGACCCCGCCGGGAAAAAGGCGCTGGTGCTGGGCAGCGGCGGGGCCTCCGTCACGGTGAAAGCCGCGCTGGAGCAACTGGGCGCTGACGTTACCGTCATTTCCCGCAGCGGTCCGGACGATTATGACCATCTGGATCGACACGCCGATGCCCAGATCATCGTCAACACCACCCCGGTGGGGATGTATCCCCATAACGGTGCGGCGGCAGTGGATCTGCGGCGTTTTCCCCGCTGCGAGGGGGTGCTGGACATCGTTTATAACCCGGCACGGACCGCTCTGCTATTACAGGCAGAAGAGTTGGGGATTCCCCATGCAGGCGGGCTTTCCATGCTGGTGGCTCAGGCCAAGCGCTCCAGCGAGCAGTTCACCGGCACGGTGATCGGCGATGAAGCCTTGGAGCGGGTGGAACGCGCTGTGAACCAGCGGCTGCGGAATATCATCCTCATCGGAATGCCCGGCAGCGGCAAATCCGCCGTGGCCGCCGCTCTGGGCAAAGCGCTGGACCGGGAGGTAGTGGAGGCTGACGAATTGATCGCCCAAAGGACTGGGATGTCCATCCCGGAGATCTTCGCCCGGTCCGGGGAGGAAACATTCCGGAAACTGGAAACAGAGGTTCTGGCGGAACAGGGCAAGCGCTCCGGCATCATCCTCTCCACCGGCGGCGGCTGCGTCACCCGGCCGGAAAACTACCCGCTGCTGCATCAAAACGGCACCATTTTCCGCCTGACCCGCGACCTTGCCAAGCTGCCAACGGAGGGCCGTCCCATTTCCCAGGCCACGGACCTCGCTCAGCTTTGCGCCCGCCGGGAGCCGCTGTACCGCCGCTTTGCCGACGTGACGGTGTCCAATGACGGGGCGCTGGAGGTCACGGTACAAACCATTAAGGAGGCGCTGCTATGAAACTTCTGGTCATCAACGGGCCCAATCTGAATCTGCTGGGCCTGCGGGAGCCTGCCATTTACGGCAGTCAGAACTACGAGGCCCTGCTGGCCTTCATCCGCTCCGCCTGTGACGCCGAAGGCGTTGACGTGGACTTTTTCCAGTCCAACCACGAGGGCGCCATTGTGGACGCCATCCAGGCGGCCTACGGCGTTTATGACGGCATTGTCATCAACCCCGCCGCCTACACCCACACCAGCGTGGCCATTCTGGACGCGCTGAAGGCCGTGGCCATTCCCGCCGTGGAGGTCCACATCTCCGACGTGGACAGCCGGGAGCCCTTCCGGCAGATCTCCTATGCCGGCATGGCCTGTGTCAAGACCTACAAGGGCCTGGGCTTCCAGGGCTATGTGGAGGCCGTGAAATTTTTGAAAGACTACCTCAGCAAGTGAGCAAACGCGCCTCCTTTCGGGAGGCGCGTTTTTCTGCTTTCCGGGGTGCTTTACAACCCGTTGGAAATCCAGTATGATAAGGAAAAGCCGTAAATCACCAAGGGAGGTTCTCATGGATACACTGCTGCGTCAAATTCCAAAGGTGGACGACCTGCTCCGCCTGCCCGCCCTAAAAATGCTGGCGGCGGAGGTGGGGGCCTCCGCCGTGACGGAGGCGGTTCGCCGGACGCTGGACCGGCTCCGCGCCGATATTCTGGTGGGGACCGTCACAGAGCTGCCCTCCACAGAGGCCCTCTGCGCTCAAATCAGCGCGTCGTGCCGGGCATCCCGCCTGCCCTCCCTCCGGGGCGTTATCAATGCCACCGGGATCGTTCTGCACACCAATCTGGGCCGGGCCTGCCTGAGTGACCGCGCGTTAGCGGCAGCGAGGGAGGTCTCTCAGGGCTATTCTACCTTGGAATATGACCTGACAGCGGGGGAGCGGGGGCAGCGGTACGCCCATGTAGAGCCGCTTTTGTGCCGCCTTACCGGGGCGGAGGCCGCCATGGTGGTAAACAACAACGCAGCGGCGGTGCTGCTGATCCTCTCCGCCCTCACCGCCGGAGGAGAAGTCATTACCTCCCGTGGAGAACTGGTGGAGATCGGTGGCTCCTTCCGGATGCCGGATGTGATGGCCGCCTGCGGCGCGGTGCTCCGGGAGGTTGGTTCCACCAACAAGACCCACCTTTCCGACTACGCCAACGCCATCAGCGAGCAGACCCGCGCCCTTTTGAAAGTCCACACCAGCAATTACCGCATCGTAGGCTTTACGGAGAGCGTGTCCCCCGCCGCCTTAGCGGAGCTTGGCCGCTCCCGCAGCATCCCGGTCATTGAGGACTTGGGCAGCGGCTGTCTTGTAGATCTGGCACCCTTGGGCCTCCGGGATGAGCCGACGGTTCAAGCGTCCGTAAAGGCCGGAGTGGATGTATTATCCTTCTCCGGGGACAAGCTGCTGGGTGGTCCTCAAGCGGGGATCATCGTGGGCAAGCGGCGCTGTATCGACCTTTTGAAGCGTCACCCTCTGGCCCGCGCCCTGCGGGTGGACAAGCTGACGCTGGCCGCCTTGGAAGCAACTCTGCAAGCATATGCGGACGGCACCGCCCTTCAGGAGATCCCGGTGCTATCCATGCTGGCCCAAACACCGGAGGAGCTGCGCCAGCAGGCAGAGTCGCTCTGCCGCCGCATGGGAGAGATCGGCGTGACCGCCGAGGTGGTTTCCACGGAAAACCCGGTGGGGGGCGGGGCAGTCCCCACCCAGACGCTGCCCTCCTTCGCCGTGGCTGTCGCCCCAAGGGACAGCGCCGCCGCACTGGAAACGCAGCTGCGGCAGCGGCCTGTACCCATCATCGTCCGCATTGCCCATGACCGGTGTCTGCTGGATATGCGGACTTTGTTCCCGGCGGATCTTGACGAGATCCTTCAGGCTTTTCGGGAGACCGCTTCATGAAACACGTCATCATCGGCACGGCGGGCCATGTAGATCACGGCAAAACCGTTCTGGTCAAGGCGCTCACCGGCACCGATACGGACCGTCTGGCGGAGGAAAAGCGCCGGGGCATTACCATCGAGCCGGGGTTTGCCAGACTGGACTGGCCGGACGGCACGCAAGCAGGGATCGTGGATGTGCCGGGCCACGAAAAATTCATCAAAAATATGCTGGCCGGGGCGGGGGGCATTGATCTTGCCATGCTGGTCATCGCCGCGGACGAAGGTGTTATGCCCCAGACCGTAGAGCATCTGGATATTCTGTCTCTCTTGGGTGTCCAAGGCGGCTTGGTGGTGTTGACCAAGGCGGAATTGGTAGATGATGACTGGTTGGAACTTGTTCGGAGACAGGCGTTGGAGCTGACCGAGGGCACCTTTTTAGAGGGTGCGCCCATTCTGTCAGTCTCCGCCGTCACCGGTCAGGGAATCCCGGAACTGCGGGACGCCCTGTACCGCTTGGTACAGGAGGCGCGGGAAAAAAGCGCGCTGGCACCCTTCCGGCTTCCCATTGACCGGGTCTTTTCCGTGGACGGCTTCGGCACCGTAGTCACCGGCACCCTTACTGAAGGGGCTGTCCGGGTGGGGGACGCTGTGGAACTGGTCCCCTCCGGGCTGCAAAGCCGGGTGCGGACCTTGCAGGTCCACGGTGAAAGCGTGGACGCCGCCTACGCCGGTCAGCGGGCGGCCCTCAACTTGACAAATCTGCAAAAAACAGAGGTCCACCGGGGGGATGCGGCGGTAAGACCCGGTAGCGTCCGGCCTTCCCGGATGCTGGATGTGCGGCTCCGGTGTCTGGAAAGCGCCAAACGCACGGTTTTGAACGGCTCCCAGGTCCATCTGTACCACGGGACCTCCGTTCATTTGGCAAAGGCGGTGTTGCTGGACCGTGACGAGCTGCGCCCCGGAGAAAGCTGCCTTGCCCAGCTGCGGCTGACGGAGCCAATGGCCGTCAAGCAGGGGGACCGGTTTGTCATTCGATTTTACTCTCCGGTGGAGACCATCGGCGGCGGCAAGGTGCTGGACCCCCGGCCCCTTCGCCACAAACGGCATGACCCGGTGGTGCTGGACAACCTGGTTCTCCGGGAACAGGGCTCCGGCAGTCAACGGCTGCTGCAAGCTGCGGAGGAATTCGGTGTTTCACTGCCGGATAGCAGCCAGTTAGCGGAGCGTTCCGGTCTGGACACTGGTGCTGCTGTATCCTTGCTGGCAGACCTGCTGAATCAGGGAAAGCTGGCGGAGCCGCTGCCTGGCCGCTACGCGGCGACCTCGGCGTTGGACACCCTCTGGGACCGCTGCCGGGAATTGCTGTCCGCCTACCACCAAAAGCACCCCCTTCACGCCGGGATGCCCGCCGCTGAGCTGCGGCAAAAGCTGTTCCGGCAGATCACTCCCGCTGAGGGCGATGCGCTTTTGGAGGTTTTTCGGGCGGAGGGGCGGATGAAACGCACCGAAAACCGTTGGGCACTGGCGGAGTTTTCCATTCGGCTCACCAAGCGGCAAACCGCCCTCCGGGACGCGTTGTTGGAGCGTTTTCTCCGGGGTGGCCCGGAGCCGGACACCGTCGAAGCGGTGCTGGACAGTATTCCTCCGGAGCGCCGGGAGGAGGCTCGTCAGGTGCTGGAAAGCCTGCTCACCGGCGGAGAGCTGGTACGGCTGACTCCGGAGCTGTGCTGGCACCGGGAGGTGTTCCAAAAGGGGCTGGATATCTTGCGGACGCTGTGTGCTGACCGCGGCGCTGTCACGCTGACAGAGGTCCGGGACGCTTTCGACACCACCCGGAAATACGCTTTGCTGTTTTTAGAAGCCTGCGACCGACGGCAGATCACGGTTCGAGAGGGCGACTGCCGCCGCCTGAAGCTCAAATTTCATGACTGACATACCGCCGGAGCGTTGCTCCGCTTCGGCGGTGGTCAGCATCAAAGAAAACATGGGAGCAGATAGGTGCTGGTGTGCCTCCCGGTCTTCAAAACCGGTGCGGACGGCGAACAGCCGCCTGGATGAGTTCGATCCTCATATGCCCCCGCCAAAAGCAACCCGCTGTATGGAATCCATACGGCGGGTTGCTTTATTGTCTACGCCGTTTCCGGCCGAATCAGTTAAAAAAGCGGTGGGCTGAGCCCACCGCCTTTTTAATAAGCTTTTTAATTCCGGACCTTGTCGAACACGTCCGTAATGCTCTTGTCAGGCGCGGGGGTAGCCAGAGAGACCACCACCAGCACGATGCAGTTGACGATGAAAGCAGGCATCAGCTCATAGATGTCCCAGATGCCGCCCAGAGGCCGGACGCAGAACTTCCATGCGAAGATCATCAGACCGCCGGCCACCAGACCTGCCAGCACACCCTGACGGTTGCTGCGTCTCCAGAAAAGAGCGAACAGCACGGCGGGGCCAAAGGTTGCGCCGAAACCGGCCCATGCGAAGGAGACGATCTTGAACACGTTGCTGTTGGGGTCCGCCGCCAGGAAGATGGCGATAAACGCGATCACCACCACCGTCAGACGGGCGGCCAGCATATTCTGCTTGGAAGTCAGCTTGACGCCGAACACATCCTGCAATACGTTTTCAGAAAACGCGGAGGCCGCCGCCAAAAGCTGAGAGTCCGCCGTGGACATGGTAGCCGCCAGAATACCTGCCAGAATACAGCCGGCCACAATGGCAGGCAGCAGACCGTAAGAGGAAAGCAGGTCAGACAGCCGGACAATGACCGTCTCCGTGGCGCTGCCCTCCAGCATGGGGATGCGGCCCACATTGGACACGGCATGACCCACGATGCCGATAAACACGGCCACAGCCATGGAGATCACTACCCAGATGGAGGCGATCCGGCGGGAGATTTTCAGCTCATCCTCGTGGCGGATGGCCATAAAGCGCACCAGAATGTGGGGCATGCCGAAGTAGCCAAGGCCCCAGGCCAGCATGGAAACAATGCGGATCAGACCGTAAGGCTCCGCCTGTCCGGAGGCGGCGTTATAGGTCTGACCAAAGCTCAGAAAACCGGGAAGGCTGCTGGCATGAGCCAGAACAGCATCCATACCGCCGGCCTGCACAATGCCGAACACCACGATGACGCACAGGGCGACGGTCATAATCACAGACTGGATCAGATCCATAGTGGCGACGGCGCTGAAGCCACCCACGGAGGTATAGCTGATGATGACGATGGCGCCCACGATCACGGAGAGCATGTAATTCCAGCCGAACAGACTGTTGAACAGCTTGCCGATCGCCGCCAGACCGGAGGCCACATAGGGCACGAAGAACACCAGAATGATGAGAGAGGCGATACCCATAATGATGGGCTTTTTCTCCCCGTAGCGCTTGGAGATAAAGCTGGGGATGGTGATGGCGTCCAACTCCACGCTGTAACGCCGCAGGCGGCGGGCCACCAGCAGGAAATTCAGGTAGGTGCCGATGGCAAGGCCGATGGCGGTCCAGCTTGCGTCCGCCACGCCGCTGAGATAGGCGAGGCCGGGGATACCCATGAGCAGATAGCTGCTCATATCGCTGGCTTCCGCGCTCATGGCCGTGACCAGGGGGCCCATGCCCCGGCCGCCGAGATAAAAGCCTTCAGCGCTCTTCTTGCTTCGTTTACCGATCATCACGCCGGTGAAGATCACCAGGCAGAGATACAGAATGATCGTTGTCATGATCGCGATCTGTGCGGATGTCATACAATACTCTCTCCTTTAACACTTCAATGCTTGGTATCATACCACAACACAAACAAGAATGAAATACAGAACGCCGTATAGAATCAATTCTATACGGCGTTTGTTGCAATATTACATTTTCTCTTTCATTTCAACAATTTTATACTGTACAGAAATATGGAATACTTGAAAAACAAAAAATAAGATTTATTCTCAGGCCCGAAAACTTTCCAAAAACAGGGGCGTCATCTTCTCCGCATAGGCCACCAGAGAGTAGTCCCCGCCGCACAGGCACCAGTCGTAAAGCTGTGCCCGTTCCCACATGGCGAAGGCCCGGACGATCTCCTCCTGAGCCAGACCAGGGCGGAATTCGCCCCGCTCCGCACCCTGACGGACGATCTTCTTCAGCAAGCGGAAGTAGACACGGCTCCGGTCCAGCAGGTGCTTTTCTCCCCGGGCCAGCAGCTGGGTGGACAGCAGGCGGGTCAGCAGATCGATGGACACGCTGGACTCGATCATCACATACAGCTCATGGTTGATATAGGCCAGCGTCTCGATGGCACCCTTCTCCGGGTTCAGCGTGGGCATCAGGTCCTCGTATTTTTCGTCGAACACATAGGCCAAGGTGCCCATCAGGGCGTCCTTGCCGTCAAAATAATGGTAGAAGGAGCCTTTGGAGGTGCCGGATTCAAAAACGATATCCTCTACTGTGGTGCCGTCATATCCCTGCTCATAAAAGAGCTTCCAGGCGGCGGAGATGATCCGTCCCCGGGTATTGCGGCTGTTTCGTTTTGCCATGGCGTTGTCCTCCCTGCAATGTAGCTGTGAAAATTTTACAATGAAACCCGGCAAAAAGCAAGGGCCGGGGCCGGAACGGTCCGCTTTTGGGCAGATGTTTACATTTTACCCATTGAACCCGGCGGTTCCGCACCGTATAATGGAGAAAAGCGAACGATCACCGGGAGAACCCTCCCGCAGCCATATTTGAAAGGAGAATTCTATGGAAACCATGCTGAACGTCACCGTGAACGGCACGATACACCAGTATCCCTACGGAACCACTTACCGCGCCATCGCCGCGGAATTTCAGGAGAACTATCCCCACCAGATCCTGCTGGTGAACCGGGACGGCAAGCTCCGTGAGCTGCAAAAGGCCGTGAAGCGGGACTGCTCCCTCTCCATGGTCACCGCCGCCGACAAGCCGGGCCGCCAGACCTATGAGCGCAGCGCCATTCTCCTGATGCTCAAGGCATTTTATGACGTGGTAGGCCGGGAGCAGGTGGAGCACGTCCGGGTGGAATTTTCCCTGAGCAATGCTCTGTTCTGCCGGGCCAGAGGCAGCTTCACGTTGGATAACACCCTGCTGCACCGGATCGAGGACCGGATGCGGGAGCTGGTCCGTCAGGTTCTGCCCATCGAAAAGCAGTCTGTGGATATCGAAGACGCTGCGGCCTTTTTGACAGAAAACGGCATGGAGGATAAGGCCCGGCTCCTGAAATACCGCATCAGCTCCCGGGTCAATCTTTACACTCTGGACGGCTTCACTGACTATTTCTACGGCTACATGGTACCGGACACCGGTTATCTTCAGTGGTTTGCTCTGGAGCTGTTTGAGGATGGCTTCATCCTCCGCCTGCCGTCGCTGGAGGAACCGGAGCAGGTAGGTAAGTTCACGCCCTCTATGAAGGTGTTTCAGGCCATGCATGACGCCGAGGATCGCTCCGCCGCCATGTATATCTCCAACGTAGGGGAGATGGATGACATGATTGCTGAAGGCAACGCCACCCAGTTGATTTTGGCCCACGAAGCCCTGATGGAAAAGCGAGTGGGTGACATTGCCGAGGAGATCGCCCGGCGGAAGGACGTCCGCTTCGTGATGATCGCCGGTCCCTCCTCCTCTGGCAAAACCACCTTCTCTCACCGGCTGTCCACCCAGCTGATGGCCTGCGGCCTGCGGCCCCATCCCATCGCCACAGACAACTACTTTCGCAACCGGGAGGACACCCCCAGAGATGCCAACGGCCAGTACGATTTTGAGGGACTGGGCGCTATGGACGTGGAGCAGTTCAACAGCGATATGAGCCGTCTGCTGAAGGGCGAAACGGTGGATATGCCCACCTTCAACTTCAAAAAGGGCGTCCGGGAATACAACGGTGAAAAGCTGACGCTGGGAGACGGCGACGTACTGGTGATCGAGGGCATCCACTGCCTGAACGACGAATTTTCCCACTCTCTGCCTAAGGAGAGCAAGTACAAAATTTACATCAGCTGCCTGACCACCCTGAATATCGACGATCACAACCGCATTCCCACCACCGACGCCCGGCTGCTCCGCCGCATTGAACGGGACGCCCGGACCCGGGGCTACGGTGCTCAGGCCACCATCAAAATGTGGCCCTCCGTCCGCCGGGGCGAGGAACAGAACATCTTCCCCTATCAGGACAGCGCCGATACGGTGTTCAACTCCTCCCTCATTTACGAAACTGCCCTGCTGAAGCCCTATGTGCAGCCGCTGCTGTTCGGCGTCCCCCGGGGCAGCGACGAATATCTGGAAGCCAAGCGGCTCCTGAAATTCCTGGACTACTTCCTGCCAGTCCCGGCAGATGACGTACCCCAGACCTCCCTGATGCGGGAATTTGTAGGCGGCGGCATTTACAAGACGTGATCTCCATTTGCAGACAACTCCATCCGATCCCCGGCGGACACACTCTGTGTCCGCCGGGTTTTTCTGCTGGAAACCTGGATTTTTTTAAATTTCCTCTTGACAATGGAAATGCGCCGCCGTATAATCCCACTAACCTACTTGATTGGTTGTTTTTATTCGCTCAGAAAAGAGGATTTCCATGAACCGTATGACACCAGGCTTCCGATGTTGTCAGGAATGATCCGTTTTCCATTTCTCAATAAATCATTCTACAACATAAAAAGGAGATCATTTTATGTCTCGTATCTATACCGCCGCCGATCAGTTGATCGGCCATACCCCCTTGCTGGAGCTGACCCATCTGGAACAGGAATTTGGTCTGAAGGCCAGAATCGTGGCCAAGCTGGAATATTTCAATCCCGCCGGCAGCGTGAAAGACCGCATTGCCAAGGCCATGATCGATGACGCTGAGGCCAAGGGCCTTTTGAAGCCCGGTTCTGTCATCATTGAGCCCACCAGCGGCAACACCGGCATCGGTCTGGCCTCCGTAGCCGCCGCCCTGGGCTACCGGATCATCATCGTCATGCCGGAAACCATGAGCGTGGAGCGCCGTCAGATCATGAAAGCCTACGGCGCGGAGCTGGTTCTCTCCGAAGGCTCCCAGGGCATGAAGGGCGCCATTGCCAAGGCCAACGAGCTGGCAAAGGAGATTCCAAACAGCTTCATTCCCGGTCAGTTCGTAAATCCCGCCAACCCCAAGGCCCATTTTGAGACCACCGGCCCGGAGATCTGGGCGGATACGGACGGTCAGGTGGATGCGTTCGTAGCCGGCGTAGGCACTGGCGGCACCCTTACCGGCGTGGGGCAGTTCCTTAAAAGCAAAAATCCCGCCGTGAAGGTGGTGGCCGTGGAGCCTAAGAGCTCCCCCGTCCTCAGCGAGGGTCACGGCGGCGCGCACAAGATCCAGGGTATCGGCGCAGGCTTTGTCCCCGACGTACTGGACACCAAGGTGTATGACGAGATCATCCCCGTGGAAAATGAGGACGCTTTCGCCACCGGCAAGCTGATCGGCAAACGGGAGGGCGTGCTGGTGGGCATCTCCTCCGGCGCCGCTGTATGGGCCGCCGTGCAGCTGGCCAAACGGCCGGAATTTGAAGGCAAGACCATTGCCGTTCTTCTGCCAGATACCGGCGACCGCTATCTCTCCACTCCGCTGTTTCAGGATTGATTTTTCTTCTCTTTTC
>OIYT01001526.1_pt1 | contig 16208 bp, 17 predicted proteins | sample 1588201 | NCBI WGS metagenome assembly OIYT01 (sample SAMN03283260) | human gut metagenome | biome: human-associated habitat; material: feces | host: Homo sapiens | place: USA | collected 2013
AGGCTGCGGCCCTGTATTGCAACGCTGCCTACACCGGCAAGCGGGCGCTGGCCATCTGCTCCATCTCCGACAATCTGGTGACGGGGGAGGAGTTGTCCCCGGCGGACCGGCAGACCACGTTCACCAACATGATGAAGATTGCGCTGGAAGTCGCCGTGAAGATGGCGGACTGAGGCCGATAGACTGTTAACGCTTCCTGAAGGGAACACCCCGCCCGGGCGGGGTGTTCTTTTATGTGTGAAAGATATGGCAAAATTGAAAACAATTCGGGTTTCTTATTGCATTGCCCGGGTGAAATTGTTATAATGACATAGACCCTTGAGGTCGACCCTTTTAAAGAGCTTGCACCCGGCTTCCGAAGCCATACATAGGCTGTGATCCCTCCGGGGAACACGGCACGGTGCGTTTCAGAGCGGGAGCGGACGTTAAAAGGAGAAAACATGAAAGAGGTAGATTCCAATGAAGAAGTTTCTTGCTTTGACTCTGGCATTGGTCATGTCTCTGTCCCTGGTAGCCTGCGGCGATAAGAAGACCGACGATACCAAGACCGATGAACCTGACCAGAAGACCGAGCAGCCCGCAGAGAACGAGGGCGCCTATAAGGTCGCAATGATCACCGACTACGGTGACATCACCGACCAGTCCTTCAACCAGACCACCTATGAGGCCTGCAAGGCATTCGCTGAGGACAACGGCGTGGAGTTCAGCTACTTCAAGCCCGCCGGCGACAACACCGCTGACCGTGTGGCTATGATCGAGAAGGCCGCTGACGAAGGCTACAATGTCATCGTGATGCCCGGCTATGCTTTCGGCGGCGCCATTGTTGAGGCTGCCCCCGAGTTCCCTGATGTGAAGTTCATCGCTCTGGACGTGGCTGCCGGCGATCTGCTGGAGACCGCTGTTGCCAATGCTGGTGAGTCCTATGACTTCAACCCCAGCAACTGGGATCTGAACAAGTACGTTGATATGAGCAACGTGTACTGCGCTGTGTACCAGGAAGAGCTGTGCGGCTACATGGCCGGTTACGCTGCTGTGAAGCTGGGCTACAAGAACCTGGGCTTCCTGGGCGGCATGGCTGTTCCCGCTGTTGTCCGTTATGGCTACGGCTTCGTGCAGGGCGTTGACGCTGCTGCTGCCGATCTGGGCTTGACTGATGTGAGCCTGAACTATGTCTATGGCGGTCAGTTCTTCGGCGACGCCGATATCACCGCTGTGATGGATACCTGGTATGCCGGCGGCACTGAGGTCGTCTTCGCCTGCGGCGGCGGTATCTACACCTCCGCTGTGGACGCTGCCAAGAAGGCTAACGCCAAGGTCATCGGCGTGGACGTTGACCAGGCTGGCGTCATCGCTGGCTACGCCGGCGTGGAAGGCATGACCGTCACCTCCGCTATGAAGGGTCTGTATCCCACCACCTATGACACCCTGACTGACGTTATCGTCAACGGCAACTGGGATGCTTACAAGGGCAAGATCGCTACTCTGGGTCTGGTGTCCGGCGATGATCCCGAGCTGAACTATGTCCAGATCCCCATGGGTGAGGGCACTCAGTGGTCTGACAGCTTCACGCAGGATGACTACAAGGCCATGGTGAAGGATATGTTCGACGGCAAGATCACCGTTTCCAACGATGTGAGCAAGACTCCCTCTGACTTCGCCACCGTGATCGCTGTGGAGGACCAGGGCGCTATCAAGGGCTAAGCGCAGAGCACAAATCTATACGCGAAAAGGAACGTCCGAAAGGACGTTCCTTTTTTATCCGCCAAAAGAAGGAGGTACGGAAAACCATTGGCACCCTGGTGGAATGGGGCATTTCGGATGTTGAAGCGGCTGGCAGTCTTTTCGGGAACAGTTTGCGGAAAGCGGACGAGTCTCCCGATGGAAGCGCCCTGAGGAGACCACTCTTCAAAAAAATGATTCCGGCCGTCGATTTGCCTTTCTTTTTGAGCGGAGTTATAGTATACTGAATGTAATACTGGATGTGAGGGCAATATGCCGCTGCCGGTAAATGAACATGGTTTCCGTCCCCGCGAGATCCACACGGCGGGCCATTAAAACGGAAGGAGGGCGGTTTGACTTGGAAACGAATTACGCCATCGAAATGCTCCACATTACGAAGCGGTTCCCAGGCATCATCGCCAATGATGACATTACCCTTCAGCTGAAAAAGGGTGAGATCCATGCCCTGCTGGGCGAAAACGGCGCGGGCAAGTCCACGCTGATGAGCGTGCTGTTCGGCCTGTATCAGCCGGAGGAGGGCACGATCAAGAAGGACGGCAAGGAGGTCTCTATCAAGGACCCCAATGACGCCAATGACTTGGGGATCGGCATGGTGCACCAGCACTTCAAGCTGGTGGACTGCTTTACGGTGCTGGACAACATCATCATGGGCGTGGAGCCTACGAAGCATGGCTTTCTCCAGAAAAAGGAGGCCCGGGAAAAGGTGCTGGCCCTCAGCGAGAAGTACGGTCTCCATGTGGACCCGGACGCTTTGATCGAGGACATCACCGTGGGTATGCAGCAGCGCACCGAGATCCTGAAAATGCTGTACCGGGACAATGAGATCCTGATCTTCGATGAGCCCACCGCCGTGCTGACGCCTCAGGAGATCGACGAGCTGATGCAGATCATGAAGAATCTGGCGGCGGAGGGGAAGTCCATCCTCTTTATCTCTCACAAGCTGGCGGAGATCATGGCGGTGGCGGACCGCTGCACCGTGCTCCGCAAGGGCAAGTACATCGGCACCGTCAATACGAAAGACACCACCCCGGCGGAGCTGTCTGCCATGATGGTGGGCCGCAACGTCAATTTCCATGTGGAAAAGAAGCCTGCGGAGCCGGGAGACGTGGTGCTGGAGGTCAAGAATATGACCATGGCCTCCAAGGTCCATAAGAACAACGCTGTGAAGAATGTGTCCTTCCAGGTACGGCGGGGCGAGATCGTCTGCATTGCGGGTATCGACGGCAACGGCCAGACGGAATTGGTCTACGGCCTGACTGGTCTGGAACCGCTGGTGTCCGGCGAGCTCTCCCTCTGCGGGCAGGATATCACCCACACCTCCATCCGCAAGCGGAGCACCATGGGCATGAGCCACATCCCCGAGGACCGGCATAAGCACGGCCTGGTGCTGGACTATTCTCTGGAGGACAACATGGTACTCCAGCGGTACTTTGAGCCGGAATTCACCGACAAGGCGGGTTTCCTGCGGCGGAAGAACATCCGCGGCTACGCGGAGCGGCTGATCGAGCAGTATGACGTGCGCTCCGGTCAGGGTCCCGTTACCATTGCCCGCTCCATGTCCGGCGGCAACCAGCAGAAGGCCATCGTGGCCCGGGAGATCGACAAGGATCCGGAGCTGCTGGTGGCAGTCCAGCCCACCCGCGGTCTGGACGTTGGCGCCATTGAGTACATCCACCGTCAGCTGGTCGCCCAGCGGGACGAGGGCAAGGCGGTGCTGCTGGTGAGTCTGGAGCTGGACGAGGTCATGGACGTACCCGACCGCATCCTTGTGATGTACGAGGGTGAGATCGTGGGCGAGCTGGACCCGAAAACCACCACCCAGGAGGAGCTGGGCCTCTACATGGCCGGCGCCAAGAGAGACGAGGTGAAGGCATGAAAAAGAATATTTTCAAGAGCAACGGCTTCCAATCGCTGCTGGCCTCTCTTTTGTGCATCGTGCTGGGTCTGTTCCTCGGCTATCTCGTGCTGCTGGTCATCAATCCCGCTGGCGCCGGCGAGGCGATCCTCACTGTGGTCAAAAACTTCCTGACCTATAAAAAGACATCCTCCCAGTTGAAATATCTGGGCAACACGCTGGTCAAGACCGCACCGCTGCTGATGTGCTCGCTGTCCATCCTGTTTGCCTATAAGGTGGGCCTGTTCAACATCGGCGCTGCGGGCCAGTACTGCTTCGGCGTGGCACTGAGCCTGTACGCGGCGCTGGGTTTGGGCTGGAGCTGGCTGCCCTGCCTGCTGGTGGCTATGGCCGGCGGCGCAGTGCTTGGGGCCATCTCCGGTGTGCTGAAGTCCTATTGCAACGTCAACGAGGTCATCTCCGGCATCATGCTGAACTGGATCGTCCTCTACCTGACCAATATGCTGCTGACCACGGTGAAAGAGGCCGCCAGCCCCTACACCATCGTGCTGGCCAACAACAACCCCTCTGCTGTGCTGCCCTCTCTGGGGCTGGGGGCGCTGTTCAACAAGAATCAGTATGTGGGTCTGGCCATCCCCCTGTCCATTGTGATGGCGATTCTGATCTGGATCGTACTGGATAAGACCAGATTCGGCTATGAGCTGAAGGCTACCGGCTTCAACCGCAACGCCGCCAAATACTGCGGCATGGCGGAAAAGCGGAACGTAATCCTGAGCCTGGTGATCTCTGGTGCGCTGGCCGGCATGGGTGCGGCGCTGCTGTACCTCACCGGCTACGAGCAGTGGCAGTGCTCTACCTCCTCCGTTCCCGCCATGGGCTTCAACGGCATTGCCGCCGCCTTCTTAGGGGGACTGAACCCTCTGGGAACGGTGCTGGCGTCCTTCTTCATCCAGCACATCACCGCTGGCGGCGCGTATGTGGATAAGTCCCTGTACTGCGCGCAGATCTCCGATCTGATCTCCTCCATCATCATTTATCTCTGCGGCTTCGTGCTGTTCATGAAGCATGTGATGAACAGCTCCATTGCCAAACGGGAGGAAAAGGCGGCTCTGAAGGCCAAGGCTGCCGCGGAACAAGATGCGGCCAACGGGAAAGGAGGCGATCAGGCATGAGTTTGCTGCTGCAATATACCCTGATCTTTGCCTCCGTGCTGATCCTGGTGGCTCTGGGCGGCTGCTTCTCCGAGCACTCCGGCGTGATCAATCTGGGTCTGGAGGGCATCATGATCATGGGCGCTCTGGGCGGTGCCCTGACGATGCGCTATCTGGGAGAGAACAGCTCTCATTTTGTGACGATCCTGGCAGTGGTGCTGGTTTCCGCTGCGGTGGGCATGGTGTATTCCTGCCTGCTGGCTGTGGCCTGTATCAACTTCAAGGCAGATCAGACGTTGGTAGGCACAGCTTTGAACCTGCTGGGCACCGCCGGGGCCACCGTCATTGTCAAGGCCATCAACACTGCGGCCAATCCCGATGACGTGTCCTCCATCATTCAGTACGCCGGTGCCAAAAAGGCATTTACCGTGAGCATCGGCTCCTTTGAGTTCAGCTGGTTCATGCTCATTACGGCGCTTTTGCTGGTAGCCTCCTATGTGCTGCTGTACAAGACACGGTTCGGCCTGCGGCTCATGGCTTGCGGCGAGCATCCTCAGGCGGCGGACAGCGTGGGTATCAACGTCTATAAAATGCGCTGGGCCGGTGTGCTGATCTCCGGTTTCTTGGGCGGCTTGGGCGGCATCGTGTTCATCACCGCCGGTGTGTCCGAGTGGCGGTTTGAGTACGGCGTGGCTGGCTTCGGCTTTCTGTCTCTGGCGGTGATGATCTTCGGCCAGTGGAAGCCCCAGCGCATCGCGCTGGCAGCGCTGCTGTTCGGCTTCTTCCGGGCCTTGGGCAACGTCTACACCGGCTTTGCCTTCCTGAAGGTCATGAACCTTCCCAGTTCCGTTTACAATATGCTGCCCTACATCATTTCTCTGATCGTGCTGGCCTTTACCTCCAAGAATTCCCGCGCACCCAAAGCGGAGGGCATTCCCTATGACAAGGGTCAGCGATAACCGAATCGACTGTTTGTGCTTCAAAAAGCGTCTTTCCGCAGTGCGGAAAGACGCTTTTCCTCTGCTTTTTTTCGGCAGAGAAGTGATTTGCGGAATGATTTGACATGGATTTTACATGGTTTGTCTTTTGTCCTTTACATACAGCCGGTACACTGACAATTGTGAAAAGGGGAAAACCCAAATATCAAATACAAATAAAAGAGGAAGACAAACATGAAAAAGACACTTGCACTGATTTTGACCCTGGCCTTGAGCCTGGCGGCCCTCACCGGCTGCGGATCCAAGACGGAAACGCCTGTTGACACGAACACCGACAGCAGCGCGCAGACGGAGACTCCGGCTGAGGCCGCCCTCTCCGGCAGCGTGTCCACCAACGGCTCCACCTCTATGGAAAAGGTCATCGGCGCCCTGAGTGAGCAGTTCATGGCCGACAACAGCGGCGTCACCGTCACCTATGATCCCACCGGCTCCGGCGCAGGCATTGAGGCTGCCAGTAACGGCAGCGCCGACATCGGCCTTGCCTCCCGCGCCCTGAAGGACGAGGAGAAGGCCGGTGGTCTGACCGAGACCGTCGTGGCGCTGGACGGCATCGCCGTCATCGTCAATGCCGACAGCAAGGTGGAGAATCTGACGGTGGAGCAGATCGGCAAGATCTTCACCGGTGAGATCACCGACTGGAGCGAGGTGGGCGGCGATGCCGGTACCATCTCCTGCATCGGCCGTGAGGCGGGCAGCGGCACCCGGGACGGCTTCGAGTCCATCACCGGCACCAAGGATGCCTGCAAGCTGGATCAGGAGCTGACCTCCACCGGCGGCGTCATCGAGGCGGTTGCCGGCAACCCCAACGCCATCGGTTACGCATCCCTCTCCGCTGTGGAGGGTAAGAACACCGTCAAGGCCGTCACCGTAGGTGGCGTGGCCTGCACGGAGGAAACTGTTCTGAACGGCAGCTACGCCATTCAGCGGCCCTTCGTGCTGGTGACCAAGACCGGCGAGACCCTGTCTCCCGCAGCCCAGGCATTCTTCGACTACGCTACATCTTCTACTGCCAGCCAGCTGATCAAGGCTGCCGGTGCAGTGCCAGTCGCGAAATAAGGGAGCAACCGGCGCGGATCTCGGACATCGTCCAAGATCTGTTCGATCAAAGAAGTGGGGAGGTCCCCCACAGGGTTCCTCCCACACCCTTCCTTCCCACAGCATGACAAGCCCGCCTCCATCTATCACCGTAGGTGGAGGCGCTTCCTGTAAAACCGAGAAAGGAGCCAGACATGGACTCTGACGCAATTCTGACCGCCGTCAATGCGGTGGAAAGCATTACAAATCCCCCGCATACACCGGAGCGGAGCAGCTACCGTGCCCGCAAAATCGTGGAGCAGATCATCCATTTGATTTTTTTGCTGTGCGGCATCGTGGCGGTGGCCTTTGTGCTGCTCATCAGCATCTATCTCATTCTCTCCGGCCTGCCCGCCATTCGGCAGATCGGCCTGTTTCAATTTCTGTTGGGCAAGGTCTGGGACCCCACCAACACCACCACCGGCGCACAGTACGGAATTCTGCCCTTTATCCTGACCTCCGTTTATGGCACTGCCGGGGCCATCGTCATCGGCGTTCCCGTAGGGCTGCTGACCGCCGTATTTCTGGCGAAGGTGGCCCCGCCGAAGCTGGCGGCGGTGATCCGCACGGCGGTACAGCTGCTGGCGGGCATTCCGTCGGTGGTGTACGGTCTGGTGGGCATGATCGTGCTGGTGCCGGCCATCCGGAACCTGTTCCACCTCAGCTCCGGCGCCTGCCTGCTGGCCGCTATGATCGTGCTGGCTATTATGATCCTGCCCTCCATCATCAACGTGTCGGAAACGGCGCTCCGGGCTGTTCCCAAGGAATACGAGGAGGCCAGTCTCGCCTTAGGCGCGGCGGAGATGGAGACCTATTTCCGCGTCAGCGTCCGCGCCGCCCGCAGCGGCATCGCGGCGGCGGTGGTGCTGGGCGTGGGCCGGGCCATCGGTGAGGCGATGGCCATCATTCTGGTGGCGGGCAACGTATCCAATATGCCGGGGCTGTTTACGCCGGTGCGCTTTCTCACCACCGGCATTATCTCCGGCATGGCCTACGCCAGTGCAGGAAGCCTGTATCAACAGGCGCTTTATTCCATCGGCCTGGTGCTGTTCCTCTTTATCATGCTCATCAATGTGTTTCTGAACGTGTGCGTTAAGAACCGGAAGGAGGGCTGACATGAACGGACAAACCTTATCCCTTCGCCGCCGGGTCTACAACCGGGGGATGCGTGCGCTGGTGTGGCTATGCGCCGGACTGACCTGCGCGCTGCTGGTATTTTTGATCGGCTACATTTTCTGCCGGGGAATTCCGGGGCTGACCTGGGAACTGCTGTCCGGCCAGACCAGCTATATTAAGAATACGATTGGTATTTTACCAAACATTCTCAACACTCTGTATATCATTTTGGTGGCCATGGTCATCGTTCTGCCTTTGGGCGTGGGGGCCGCCATCTATCTGACGGAGTACGCGGAAAACCGGCGGCTGGTGAGCCTCATTGAGTTCGCTGCCGAGACCCTGACGGGGATCCCCTCCATTATTTTCGGTCTGGTAGGGATGCTGTTTTTCGTGCAGAAAATGAATTTGCAGGCAGGCGTGCTGGCGGGTGGACTGACCCTGGTGGTGATGATCCTGCCTACCATCCTCCGTACCACTCAGGAGAGTCTGAAAACCGTGCCCCAGTCCTACCGGGAGGGAGCATTGGGCCTGGGAGCCGGAAAGTGGCGCATGGTCCGTACCGTGGTGCTGCCCAACGCCATCGACGGCATCGTCACCGGCTGCATTTTGGCCGTCGGCCGCATCGTGGGGGAAAGCGCGGCGCTGCTGTACACCGCCGGGTTTGGTCTGGTGCTCAACGATTTTTTCACGGCCCTTCATTCCTCCTCCGCCACGCTGACGGTGGCTTTGTATGTCTACGCCAACGAACGGGGTGAGACGGCGGTGGCCTTCTCCATTGCCACCATTCTGATGCTGTTGACCCTGCTTATCAACCTCTCCGCCGTGTTTCTGGGGCGGAAGCTGAAAAAGAATTGAGGAGACCCTATGGAACCGATTTTGGAAGCAAAAAAACTGAATCTCTGGTATGGCCCGAACCATGCCCTTCACGATGTATCCATCGCCATTCCCGAACACGAGATCACCGCCTTCATTGGACCCTCCGGCTGCGGCAAATCTACCTTTCTGCGGACGCTGAACCGGATGAACGACCTGATCCCCGGCGTGAAGCTCAGCGGCGAGGTGGATTTCCACGGACAGGACCTCTACGGCAGCTCTGTGGATCCCACATGGCTCCGCAAGCAGATCGGCATGGTGTTTCAGAAGGCCAACCCATTCCCCATGAGCATTTATGACAACGTGGCCTACGGCCCCCGGACCCACGGCATCCGAAACCGGGTGAAGCTGGACGAGATCGTGGAGAACTCTCTGCGTTCCGCCGCCATCTGGGACGAGGTGAAGGACCGGCTGAAGAAAAGCGCCTTGGGGCTTTCCGGCGGTCAGCAGCAGCGGCTGTGCATCGCCCGGGCTTTGGCGGTGGAGCCGGAGGTGCTGCTGATGGACGAATCCACCAGCGCTCTGGACCCCATCTCCACCTCTAAAATTGAGGATCTGGCGGCGGAGCTGAAAAGCCAGTACACCGTGGTCATGGTGACCCACAATATGCAGCAGGCCGTCCGTATTTCCGACAACACCGCCTTTTTCCTGCTGGGGGAGCTGGTGGAGTTCGGCAAGACAGAGCAGCTGTTTTCCACCCCCGCCGACAAACGGACGGAGGATTACATCACCGGGAGGTTTGGGTAAGATGCGCAACAAATTCGACGAACAGCTTTTGCAGCTGAACCACGAGATGATCGAGATGGGGGCGCTGTGCGAGGAGGTCATCGCCCTGTCCTCTCAGGCGCTGACGGAGGGGGACACGGCGCTGGCCGCCAAGGTAGCTCCTCTGGACAGCGAGATCGACCACAAGGAGCGGGAGATCGAAAACCTCTGCCTGAAGCTGCTTTTGCGGCAGCAGCCGGTGGCCCGGGATCTGCGGCAGATCTCCGCCGCATTGAAGATGATCACCGACATGGAACGCATCGGCGATCAGGCGGAGGACATCACGGAGATTGTGGCCTTTTTAGACGGGCGGCAGGCGGAAAAAGACGCCCTTTTGAAGGAAATGGCGAAGGCTGTCATACAAATGGTGACGGAAAGTGTGGACGCCTATGTGAAATGTGATATAATGTTGGCGAAAAAGGTCATCGCGGCGGATGACGTTGTGGATGAGCAGTTTGCCCGGGTCAAGCAGAGCCTGATCGGAAAGATCGCGGCGGACCCGGCAGACGGCGAATACGCCCTGGACCTGCTGATGATCGCCAAGTACTACGAGCGCATCGGCGATCACGCCACGAACATTGCCGAGTGGGTCATTTACTCCGTGACCGGGACCCACAAGGACGAAATCACACTGACATAAGGAGATTGCTATGATCTGGTGCGTGGAGGACGACGCCAGTATCCGGGATATTGAGCTGTACGCCCTGACATCCACCGGCTTTGAGGCCAGAGGCTTTGACGATGGAGCATCCTTCTGGGAGGCGCTGCAGACGGAAACGCCGGAGCTGGTCCTGCTGGATGTGATGCTGCCGGGGGAGGACGGTGTGTCTCTGCTGAAAAAGATGAAGGCCGCACCGGCCTTGCGGGGCATCCCCGTCATCATGGCCACGGCCAAGGGCGCGGAATATGACAAAATTCAAAGTCTGGACTTAGGGGCCGATGACTATCTGGTGAAGCCCTTCGGCGTCATGGAGATGGTTTCCCGGGTGAAGGCGGTGCTGCGGCGGTGTCATCCCGCTGACACGGGCCATGTGCTCTCTGCCGGGGGCCTTTCTATGGACCTGGACTGCCGCACCGTGACGGCGGACGGCCAGCGGCTCCAGCTCACTTATAAGGAGTTTGAGCTTTTGCGGCTGTTTCTGTCCCATCCGGGAATGGCATTCACCAGAGAACAGCTATTCACACAGGTGTGGAATATGGAGTACATGGATGACAGCCGCACACTGGATATGCACATCCGCACCCTGCGGCAGAAGTTAGGGGCCTACGGCAAGCTGATCGAGACCGTTCGGAACGTGGGCTACCGCATGGAGACCGGCCTATGACCGGGAAGATCTTTCGTTCGACTCTGGCGGCGTCACTGACGGTGCTGCTGGCATCGCTGCTGGTGATCACCGGCTGCCTTTACACTTATTTCGGCACGGTGCGGGAACAGCAGCTTCAGACAGAACTGACACTGGCTGCGGCGGCGGTGGAAGCGGACGGCGCGGACTATCTGGCCCGCGTCCGGGACACGGCGGAGCGGCTGACCTGGGTGGCATCGGACGGCACAGTGCTGTATGACACCCGAACGGATACGCAGCCCATGGAAAATCATGGCCAGCGGGAGGAGATCCGGGAGGCGCTCACCGGCGGCAGCGGCAGCAGCGCCCGCTATTCCGAGACGCTGACGGAAAAGATGCTCTATCAGGCGGTGCGCCTGACGGACGGCTCTGTGCTCCGCATTTCCGGCAGTCAGAAAACGGTATGGATGCTGGTTCTTGGGATGCTCCACGCCGTCATCGTGGTGGCGCTGTTGGCGGTGGGACTTTCCGCACTCTTGGCGAGCCGGGCGGCCCGACGGGTGGTGGAGCCGCTGAACCGGCTGGATCTGGAGCACCCGCTGGACAACAACGCCTATGAGGAGCTGTCTCCGCTGTTGGGGCGGGTCTACGCCCAGCAGCAGGAGATCCGCCATCGGACCAGAGACCTCCGGCAGCGGCAGGACGAATTTGAACAGATCACCGGCAGTATGCGGGAAGGTCTGGTGCTGCTGGACCACAGCGGGCGCATCCTCAGCATCAATCCGGCGGCCCAAGCACTGTTTCATGCGGACGGTACCTGCGTAGGACAGGATTTCTTGACAGTGGATCGCCATCCGGACCTGACCGCCGCCATCCATGACGCCGCCGAGACCGGGCACAGTCAGCTGCGGGCAGAGCGGCGGGGCCGGGAATACCAGCTTGATTTCAGCCGTATCGAATCCAACGGCAAGGTGCTGGGTACGGTTTTGCTGGCCTTTGATGTGACGGAGCAGGCGGAAGCCGAGCGGATGCGGCGGGAGTTCACCGCCAACGTGTCTCACGAACTGAAAACGCCCTTGCAGTCCATTATCGGCAGCGCGGAATTGCTGGAAAACGGTCTGGTGAAGCCGGAGGATCAGCCTCGGTTCCTGAACCGTATCCATCAGGAGGCGGACCGGCTGGTGGCGCTGATCAACGATATTCTCCGCCTGTCCCAGTTGGACGAGGGCGGTGCGTTGCCCCATGAGCAGGTATCCGTTTTGGAGTTGGCGCAGGAGGCGGCCCGCTCTCTGACAGCACAGGCGGCGGCACAAGCGGTGCACATTTCCGTGACCGGCACCGCCGGAACGGTTTTCGGCGTTCGGCGGCTGCTGTATGAGATCGCCCGGAACCTCTGCGAGAACGCCGTGAAGTACAACGTCCCCGGCGGAAGCGTCACCGTAGAGGTGGCGGAAACGGATCGGGACGTGACCCTCTTGGTTCGGGATACCGGCATCGGCATCCCGGAGGGGGATCAGAGCCGGGTCTTTGAGCGGTTTTACCGGGTGGATAAGAGCCATTCCCGGGCCATTGGCGGCACGGGGCTGGGGCTGTCCATCGTGAAACACGCCGTAGCGTATCACCACGGTACCCTCCGGCTGGAAAGCCAGCCGGGGAAGGGAACCGTGATCACGGTGACGTTGCCCAAGGAGCCAACAGAATGAACTTCGGAAAACCGTGGGTCCTCCCACGGTTTTTCTTTTCAAACGGCCGCTTTCCGTGTATACTGGAATAAAAAACGAACGAGGTAGAGGATTATGCCGATTTTTGATACCCATGCCCATTATGACGCGGACCGCTTTGACAGCGACCGGGATGAGCTCCTTTCCGCCATGCCGGGGGTCGGCGTGGGACTGGTGCTGGACCCGGGATGCGACCTGCCCTCCTCCCGTGCGGCGGCAGAGCTGGCGGAACGGTACCCGCATGTGTACGCCGCCGTGGGCATCCATCCGGAGGACTGCGACGGCTTTCAGGACGGCGACCTGACGGAGCTGCGGCAGCTTTTGGAGCAGCCCAAGGTGGTGGCCATCGGGGAGATCGGACTGGACTACTACTGGGAGGACAACCCGCCCAGAGCGTTTCAGCAGACGGTATTCCGCAAGCAGCTGGCACTGGCGGCGGAGCTGGACCTGCCGGTGATCGTCCATGATCGGGAAGCCCACGGGGACTGCCTTGCCATCATCAAGGAATTTCCCACCGTCACCGGCGTGTTCCACTGCTTTTCCGGCTCACCGGAGATGGCAGCGGAGCTGCTGAAGCGGGGGTGGTATCTGGGCTTTGACGGCCCCATCACCTATAAAAACGCCAAGCGGGCCCCGGAGGTGGCGGCGGTGACGCCGCTGGAGCGGATCGTGGTGGAGACGGACGCTCCCTATATGGCTCCGGTACCCATGCGGGGCAAGCGGAATGACAGCCGCTATCTCCCCTATGTGATCGAGAAATTGGCGGAGTGGAAGGGCGTGACGGCGGAGGAAATGACCCGCGTGACGTGGGAAAACGGCAGACGGCTGTTCCGGATTTGAGATAAAAACACTCCCGCACCGAAAAGGTGCGGGAGCGTTTCTTATGTATGCAGCAAAACGGATTTCACGATGATGCTGACGCCGCCCAGCAGGAATAACACGATGGACAGCTTTTGCAGCCGCTCTCCGCTGATGTGAGGGGAGAGGAGCCGGGCCAGCCGGGCGGCGCAGAAGGCGGCGGCCAGCGAGATGAGGCTGAAGCACAGGGAGGAGCGGTTCAGGAGCCCGGTGCAGAGATACAGCCCGGTGCGGAACAGGTTTTCACCCAGAAAGAGGAAGCAAATGCTGCCCTTGAATTCATCGTAATCCTTGGCAGTGCGCTGAAGGTAGGCTACCAGAAACATATTGATGCCGAACAGCCCCGCACACATACCGGAAAAGAAGGCCACCAGATACCGCAGCCACGGGATCTCCCGACGGTCCGGGCGGACGGGGCGCAGCCGGCGGGTGGCCATTTCCAGTCCCAGAAATACAACAACGCCGCCTAAAACCGTTTTGATGATCCAAGGCAGGGAGAAGCGCAGCAGCCAGGTCCCGGGGACCACCCCGGCCACCATGGCCAGCAGCAGGGGAAGGATGGCCCGCCAGCGGAAGTTGTTCCGGCTTTGCCAAGTGATCCGACCGTTGATGACCAGATCCGGCAGCAGACTGCCCGGTGTGATCAGGGTGTTGTCCAGCCGCATGGCCAGCAGCGGTGCGGAGATCAGGGGATTCCCGAACCCGATGAGCCACTTGAGGGTGTACGCCGCCAACTGGACGAGAAAAATAAACAGGATCATGCTTCCGGTGTAGTTCATGAGATCCCCTCCCACGCGAAGTTCTGTGTACGTTCCCAACTATACCACATCGCATCGGAGAAAAAAAGCTTTTTTCTCATTTCCGCGCCGCTGACAGTGGAAAATTGCCGGGTTTGGTATAGCCTTTGGATTTTTTGACCATACTCCTTCCGTACCTATGAACAGGAAGGGAGGTATTGTATGGAAAACAAGGTGAAAAACGTACTTTCGGGCATTGGCTTTTACGGCACGCTGGCGGTGTGCCTGCTGGTGGTGGGGGTGTGCGGCTGGGTCCTGCTGCAGGACCGGGAGGACCCGCTGCCCCAGCAGGCGGTGACGCCTCAGGTCCCCGTGTCGCAGCCGGTGGAAATGCCGGAGGTGCGACTTCCGACAGTGGAGACTCTGGAGCCGGCGCCGGTGCCGGTCCCACCCAAGGAAACCAAGGAGCTGCCGGAGGTGAAGGTGGATCACACGCCTGTGGCGGCGGAAGCCCCCCGTCTGGTGGTGACACCGCTGCAGGGGGATGTGCTGACGGCTTTTTCCATGGAGGAGCTGGTATACAGTCCTACTTTGGGAGATTGGCGTACCCACAACGGCGTGGACATCGCCGCCCAGCAGGGAACCACGGTACTGGCGGCCTCCGCAGGGGCGGTGCTGTCGGTGACGGACGATCCCCTGATGGGCACCACCGTGGTGCTGGAGCATGACAACGGCTATCAGACCACCTATGCCAATCTCCAGGCCAAGCCCAACGTGGAGGCCGGGGACCCGGTGTCCGCCGGGCAGATCATCGGTGCGGTGGGGACCACCGCAGCGGCGGAGTCCGGACAGCCCCATCTGCACTTCGCCGTCACCAAGGACGGCAAGGCCGTAGACCCCAACGAATATTTGAGCGGTTGAGCGGAACAAGGCCCCGGATTTCCGGGGCCTACCGCTTTTTTTAACCGTTTTCCCGGGGAAAGTTACATCAATTCGGATTTTTTCGAAAAAATTCAATATTTTCCTTGACATTTGCTGTATTTCGGATATAATGATAAAGCTTGCAATATGTAAGTAAATCCTTGCTCTCATCTGAGAATGAGGGCCATTTGTCCAAAAGGAGGTGCAAATATGGCAAAGATTACTGCCAATTACGAGGTCGTCTATGTGCTCGACCCTGCACAGGGTGAGGAGGCTATCGCCGCTCAGGTTGCGAACTTCAAGTCCCTGGCCGAGCAGAACGGCTCTGACGTCGTGGTTGAGGAGTGGGGCAACCGCAAGCTGGCTTATCCCATCAACTACAAGACCGAGGGCTACTATGTGCTCATGACCTTCGTCAGCGGCCCGGCATTCCCCCGCGAGCTGGATCGTAAGCTGCGGATCGCCGAGGGCGTCATGCGTTCCCTGATCGTCTGCAAGGGCGAGTAAAGGAGCAGCACATGCTGAATCGAATCATTCTCATGGGTCGCCTGACCCGTGACCCCGAGCTCCGGCGCACCGGCAGTGGTACGGCGGTGACGTCCTTCTCTCTGGCTGTTGACCGGGACTTCAAGTCCCAGTCCGGCGAAAAGGAAACGGACTTCATCGACATCGTGGCCTGGCGCAACACCGCCGAATTTGTGAGCAAATTCTTCACCAAGGGCCGCATGGCCGTGGTGGAGGGACGGCTCCAGCTGCGCGACTGGACCGACAAGGACGGCAACAAGCGCCGCAATGCCGAAGTGGTTGTTGACAACATTTACTTCGGTGACTCAAAGCGTGATGGCAGTTCCGGCTCCGATAATTACAGCGCCCCCGCTCGCAGCTACGGAGCCCCTGACGGTGGCTACTCCGTGCCGACTCCCGGTCCGAGCGGCTTCGCCGAGATCGACGACGAGGATGGGGATCTCCCGTTCTGATTTATCCAGACGGCCTGCTTGACTTTCTTTGCGACATGTGTTAAAATATCCGCAGAAGCCAAGGAAACTGGTTAGGTCCAAGGCACACATGCAAAAGCGAAAACCCCGGGGTCGCCGCCCCGGGGTTTTCTGTTCTTAC
>OIYT01001529.1_pt1 | contig 16175 bp, 20 predicted proteins | sample 1588201 | NCBI WGS metagenome assembly OIYT01 (sample SAMN03283260) | human gut metagenome | biome: human-associated habitat; material: feces | host: Homo sapiens | place: USA | collected 2013
TGTAAATACAACATCCTGAAATTTGTTTTTTGGCATAAAAAATCCTCCTTATGATAACTGATTTTGACGTGTTGTTCGTTATCATCCCAGAGGATTGTGCGTTTCCAATTTCAAACCTTATTTACTTAGCGAAGCGATTATATCACAATTTATTTTGAAATGCAATGAATTTTTATAACTTTAACAGCATTTGATTCCTATACTCTTACAGGCATCATATAAAGCAGATAACTCTGTCTCTTCAAAATCAAGATGCTGTTCATATTCCTGATCGGCAGACTCAAAGATCAGACTGCTTTTTCCGCGGCTTTTGATCTTGAGCTGATATTTTCCCTTTTCGGTGTATGTCCGGTTGATCAACATGACTTTGCGGACTTCGGTAATATCGGATATATTTCTGATATATTGTCTGCCATTTATGGCGATCTCCAGCTTTTCCTGCGAGATCAGAATTGCTGCTTTCATCACACCCTTTGTCTTTCGGTCACGAATATAGTAGAACACGCATACGACCAGGACACTGATGACCAGTGCCAGCAACGGGATTATATCCTCCCACTTACCTGGGATGATTCCCACCTGATCCAGTATGATATATACCATAAACTGAAATAAGAAACACACTGCAAAAAGGAGGCACATATGAAGTCCTGCCCCTTTTGTCTGAAAAACACTGTCTTTTACTGTGATCTGAAATTTTTGTTCTGTCATTTTTACTCCTTTGAATGAATCTCTGGTTATTGTACGCAAATGGATTGCTGAGCGTATTATATCACAAATTCGCAACGCAAGGGAGCTTGTTCACTTGCGCAGAATTTGTGAACGACAAAATCTTAAAGCACAACGTGCGACAGATGCGAAGCATCTGGATTTTGGAGATATTATATCATACCAACGTGCAAATGAAAATCGGGATTTTACTTTATGATTATCTGCCTATGATTACAGCCTATGATTACCTGCTATTTAATCTTGACAAATAAAAATGACAATGATATAATTCATTTTGACAATAATCCTTGTCATTTTGACAACAATTTTCGTCATACGGAGGTGTGTGTATGATCCTGCGAAATCGTTTAAAGGAACGCAGAGCCGCACTCAATGTCAACCAACAGGAAATGGGACGTCTTTGTGGTGTATCCCGGCAAACCATCAGTCTGATCGAACGTGGAGATTATTCTCCATCCGTTACGCTTGCCCTGACGATTGCAAAGGTGTGTGGTGTTACAGTAGAAGAAATATTTTATTTAGAGGAGGACAATGAAAATGGAAAATAACGCGATCAAAGAGGCAAACCGTAAGGCAATGCCTAAATTTATTTTGCTCACGATCATCTGTGTGATCATCGGTGGTGCCGGGGGATATCTGTCTGCCAGATTCAGCCTGAACACCTTATCTGGCACGCTCCGGTCTACCGGTTCATTTTTCGGAACATATATTGCCCCATGGTTTCTGATAGGGATTGCTGTAATTATGCCTGTTATCCTGGTACCTTGTTATCAAAAGGCAAAAAAGCTGCTGGATGGCTGGGATGGAGAAGCTGAAGAGATTTCTGATGCCATTGAGAGTCAGGTTTCCTTTATTATCTGGCTGTCAAATGCTGCCTTGATCCTCTCTTATTTCTTAATTGCAGCATGCTATTCCAAAGGCTTTGCCACTTTTGATAGTTCTTCAAAAACGACTCTTTTATTTATCGGTGTTGCGGCTTTTGTTGGAATTATACCGGAAACTATTATTCTGCAGCAAAAGAGCGTAGATATTGTAAAGAAAATGAATCCGGAAAAGACAGCCTCTGTCTACGATATGAAATTCCAAAAGAAGTGGATGGATAGCTGTGATGAAGCAGAAAAGCTTATGATCGGGAAATGTGCTTTTAAAGCATACCGTTCAACCAATATATCCTGTAGCGTTCTGGCAATTATTCTGGCATGCAGTGCTCTTGTTTTTGATATTGGATTTCTGCCATCCTTTTGCGTCTGTCTGATATGGATCATAAATCATACTTCCTACTGCCGCGAAGCCGCAAGATTAGCTAAAATGGGAAACAAAATTTCTTAAAAAATTAGAAACTAAGAAAAACTCCTATATGTACACATTTTTAGTACATATAGGAGTTTTTCTCTATAATCCTTTATTTTTCAGCTCTGCGATAAGCTGCACATAAAATTCACGTACATCAAAACCCGGAATATTTTCCCGGTTCAGATCAATGACATCTCCGTGGGAAATGCCCCGTTTGCCCTCAACCGTCAGAAACTGATAGTTTTCTCCCCATGGAAATGATTCCTCTCCCACCAGCCCATCATTGGCTCCATCGAAATATTTCACCAAAGGGTAGGTGAAATTTAACGGAAATCTTCCGGACATGGGTTTGTTCAGCTTTGATCCTACAGATTGATAATATATGCCAGGACTATCGTTGATTTCCTTGTTGAACTTTTCGCAGTTTTCAAAGGTAAGATCATGCACCGCTGCCAGAAAATCCGGATTCACATCTCCCAGCTTTGCAGCCCCGGCATTATATGCCTTTTCCACTGCATGCTGCTGTTTTGCAGAAATCTTGTTTAGAAGATAATCTGCAAACTGGCATCCCCGGTGCGGCGTATTGATCGTGGTTAGAGAAGCGACATATGGTGCTGCATCTGTCAGAGCGATCATAGCTCTGGAGTCAAGTCCCCCCTTGGAATGGGCAATGATATTTACCTTCTCACAGCCTGTTTTATCCACAATCTCATGAACCCTTGTAGCGAGCTGCTCTGCACTGTCCCGCACGGCAGAGGCACTGTTATGATTGCCGTAATAGATCCGGGCTCCATTCTTCTCCAGCTCCTCCGGAATCCGTCCCCAGTAATTTAAATGCTCAAAATCCCTGAAAAAAACACCGTGAACCATCAATATTGGGTACTTTGTCCGGCATATCTCCTGTTTCGCCCGTTTTTTATTTCGTTTGAACCGCATTTTTTCCATCTTTACTTCCTGACCGGTAGTTTTGATGATCACATGCAGCATGATCAGATGAACCACCGGGATCCAGCCGCACACAACCCCAAGAACACGCCACCGGATCCCGAGCTGTTCCGAGGTCAGGTATACCGTGATAATGCCGATCCAGAAAATAATGTTTTCCAGCAGGATCACGATTCCAAGACGGATCAGCCAGTACGAGGTCTGCTGTTTCAGCCCTGCCGGTCCTCCAAACCACGTTTGATAGAGTCCAAAGAAGCCAAGCAACAGATAGATCGACAATATGACTGTGGTAAAGCAGAATAATTTTAACATGATCCTGCCAAAATTACAGATTCTAACTCGTTTCATATTAACCTAATATTCCTTTCTCCTGCCGCACCTCTGCATCATTCTCCGGGACTGCTTGAGATCACTTTACCGGTATTCCAAAGCATAACGGTCCGCCTGGCAGCATCCAGACGCTCCTCCTCGGAATGAAAATCAATGGTGACAGAATGACAGCCACATTCCAGGCACATCACATAATAACCACAGCCACATTCCTCTTCCAAAAGTGCACCGCCATCACAAAGCGGGCAGTCATTAATCTCTAGCATATCTTCGATGTTCATGATTTTTCCTCCTCTTTCTTTCCAATCTGACATTGTAATCATTAAAAATCATCAATTGACGGCTGGCTTCCATCATAATACTTGGTGACAGTATTCTTGAACTTCTTCTGTAAATTACTTAGACTTCTGCAAAATGAATGGAACCGGTTAAAATATTTTTCTGCCATATTTTTTTATATCCTCCAATAGATACTCATCATGTATCTCATTATAATAGAAAATATCAATTTTGCGCAAGGTCTCTATCCGTTCAAGCATCTCATCTAAGGATTCACTGTTCACGTTACCATACACCACAAAATCAATGTCACTCCTGGAGGTTGCTGTTCCTGTTGCAAAAGAACCAAACAGAGCCAGTCCATCCGCTCCGCATTTTTTACAGGCTGCGGACACTTTCTTTATGATTTCCTCGATGGGCATGACATTTAATTTTTCATTGCCTTCTTCGAACTCTACATCTTTCAATTTTGTACGGAACCTCCTTAATAACCACTAACACCATTTTACATGAATCTGACGGGCTGTCAATAATCTCCATGCATCTTATCTTGTCAGGACCTCCAAGTATATTCAGCAATATACTTTTTTCACTTCCGCTGGATCCTAAAATGACAACGATCTCCCTTTTCCATATTTTTTTACGAGATTTTTTCTTTCGATAAACAAAACAGTGAATCTACTTTCTGTGATAGATCCACTGCCTTTGTTATTTTTAAGCTTTTGCCATTTTATCAGTACCCCCATGTCATCAGCTTCCACGGACCATCCTCTGACCGTGCCAGCCACCACTGCCAGTCATTATATTCGAAGTCCACGTTAAATGCAACTGCATCCTTTTCATCCTTTGGTGAATGAAAATCACTTTCAAACATAATACATTCTGTAAACGTTTCTTTATTATCATTCGCATTTTCTAATTCCTGCAACCAGCTTAAATTTTCACTTTCGCTGCACGTCTGATCTGATCCGTATCGGATGCTGTGCATTTCGCAGCCCTTCCAGTTATTAAACTCGTTCATGATCGTCTGAATCGCCTCATCCATATCTTCTTTAGAATATAACTTGGAGCTGCCGTAATCACAGGTAAAATGATACTCCACATTATCATCGTTTTTCTTTGTCGTTGCAAAGCAAACGCTAACCACGGCAAATGCTGCAATCGCGATCAGAACAATCCAAACAGCAGGCTTTTTATAATTCATGATATTCTTCACTCTCCCCTTTACATGATCCTCGCCAAAGGCAACCGGACAGGCTGCAATCCTCTTCCGTCCTACGCTGCAATTTAACAATGCCTGACAATAATCCGCTTTCCACTGTTTGTCCTCGCCCATGGTCGCTCGCTCATCACAGGCATATTCAATGTCCCTGCAAAAAAGAATATATGCGATCCAGCAGAGAGGCTGAAACCAGTAAAATGACAATATCACGAAACCAAGCGGTTTCCAAAGATAATCTTTTCGTTTTATATGTGTTTTTTCGTGCTTCAATACATATTCCCTTTCTTCACTGATCATCCCCGATGGACAATATATTTTCGGCCGTACGATCCCAAGAATAAACGGACCGGGAATATCGTCACATTCATATATGTTTTGCTCTGTGCGTATGGACGCCCGAACCCTTCGTTTCAGCAAAATGTCAGTGGCCGCTGTATAAGCAAGCATTCCAAACACTCCGATGATCCAGACTATGGTACCGACGTGCAGAAATACCTGAATCACATTCACACCGGTGGCCCTTGCGGAAGTAAATTGTTCATGAATCACAGGATTTACGACAGCGTCCATAGGTTTCAATCCTGTTTCAAGCATTGGTTCCTGTTGCGATGCAATACCCACTGATACGGGCGTACGGTTTGGAATCAGACTGAACGCACTCTCCAAAGGAACCGGCACGATCAGCTTAACAGCAACGATCACCCATAGAAAGCATATTAACCTTTTCGGTGCTTTCTGAAACAAAAGCCGTAATACGATGACTGCAAAAATCAATACACTGACAGTAAGTGCATTGTTTAATATCATTATAAAATATCGTTCCATAGGCTACTCCTCTCTGTATGCATCAATCATTTTCTGGATCTCTGCCACATCCGCAGATGATAGTTTCTTACGGGAGGCAAAGGCTGCTATAAATGCCGGCAGTGAACCATCAAAGGATTCTTCAATGATCTTTTCACTTTGCGCCGCTCCGAATTCCTCTCTGGTCATTACAGAAGAAACGATTCCTTTCTCATTTTGAAATATGCCCCGCTCACATAATCGCTTTAGCATCGTATACGTGGTGGACTTTTTCCACTCCAGCCGCTCTCCGCAGAGCTTGACGAGCTGGCCGGAGGGAATCGGCTCATGCTCCCAGATAATATCAGCGAATTTGCTTTCCACCGCTCCTAATTTTAACTCTTCCATTTGTTCATCTCCTTTTGGTCTAATTGATGTAGATCATTTCTTTAGTGTTAGTCTACTATGACTAGACCGGTTTGTCAACTATGTTTTCAAAAAAGGCAAAACCGGCGTTTTCCTATACACTAAAAAAAACAAAGACCCGGATTGTCCCAAAGTCTTTGTCTTTTGATATCAAATAATTACTTATGCGGCTTCCTTCAGCTCAATTATTCATTTTCTCAACGAAGTTTGCAGCTTTTACTGTCATTTCTACCCATCCCGGTACAAAACCACTCCGTAATGCATTTTTAACAGATTTAAGATTCGACCAGGCACAACAATAAAATGGCACCTTACCTCGATCCATTATCTCTATTGCCAAATTACTTGTTAATGAAGAAGCAATCCCCTGTCTGCGATACTCAGGCAAAACATCAACTCCAATCTGCCACATATCATCACAATCTGCAGAACAGGCTGCAAGTCCGATCAGTTTTCCATTATCATAAGCACCAATTCCAAAGACATCCAGTTGCTTTCTGCCTTCACAGAGTGCATTGCTCCAGGTTGGAAGATACAAATCTGCAAAATCTTTTTGCTCCAGCACCTTAAGCTGATAATTACATTCTCTTCTTTCCAAAACATTAACATCCGGCAAAAAATACTCTGCCATAAAACAAATACGGTATCCATTTTCCTTCATCCGTTCATCTAACCAATGCATATTAGGAGTTTCAAAGCAATGATAAAACTCATATTTGCTTAGATACCTTTCAACGATTTCTCTATATTTCTCTTTGACAGACGCAACGATATTGTTTCCATACGAAATGAAATTGCAGGCTATAGGTTCTTCATAGTATTTTTTTGCCAATGGCCCAATTTCAGACTTTACAATCACATTTGTGTCCATAAGAAAATCCGAAACTTTAGCATTAATATCGTATGCAGATTGTTGCATTGCAATATCAAATATTTCTTTATTTGTCATATTTTAATTACCTCATTTCAATCATTAGGTACATACCAATAAGAATGACCACCACTTAAAAATGTTACAGAATTATTTGGCATCTGCGTCAGGGCCAAATACACATTGCAGAAATCACCTGCCCCCATTGAAATAGAAAACACCCCCAGATACCCCAAAAATGTCCATGTTGAATTAAAAATAAATAATAAATAAGGAATGAAGCCAAAACAAATTGTTGGAAATAAACTCATCCAAACAAATCTTCCTTTAGTGAGGTCTTCCGTACTTGTCACGAACAGCACCATATTTTTCAAACTCGTGTACATAAATACCTCACCCTTCATCCATATTGCATGTAAAAACTCATGTGGTACAAGAAGCAGAAGTGCAACTACTGCTCCCCAAGTATTATATTGACGTCCTGCATAAAAAAATGTAAAAATGACTAATACTATAAGTAATACAAACGAAAGTAAATTAGCTATAATAGCAAATTTTTTCACATCAGGTTCTTTAAACATAACCGCTCCTTCCTGAACACGTGTAGGAAGGCTATTCTCATCTTTAAATTCCCCCATATATTTAAACGAAGTCATTTCCAAATTTCTCCTTTATACTTTTTCGTAATTGTGTTCCATGGCACATATAATACCATATTTTCAACCGTATATCACTAGCAGAATATACTAAAAATTAATCACAATAAAAAAAGACTGTCTTGCGACAGCCTTTTTTACTAATTCCAAACCTCTTCTGCAATTTCTTTTACCAGTTTAAGCTTTGCCCACTGTTCTTCCTCTGCAAGCTTATTTCCGATTTCGCATGAGGCAAAACCACACAGTGGGCTAAGATATAACCGATCCAGCGGAACATATTTCGCAGCCTGTTTGATTCTTTCCACGATCTCTTCTTTATTTTCAAGATCAGGTTTCTTTGTGGTGATGAGTCCCAAAACTACTTTTTTGTCACCAGATGTTTTTGCAAGCGGCTCAAATCCTCCGGATCTCTCATCATCAAATTCAAGATAATAGGCATTGACATTTTCTTCTCCAAACAACAGATCAGCCGCACCGTCATATGCACCCGAACTGAAAAATGTTGAGTGAGTTTGGCAACGGTATTTTCATCCTCCAGTGCCTTCACGAATTTGAAATGCTCAACAAACGGATGATTCTTTACAGAAATTTTTCCAACCATATATGTATCATCGATCATGGCAGTTTCCGCATCAAATGTGGTATTTCCATCTACTGTTTTTTTATGTTCAATCCCCTGAAATCCCCACATGAAATCAAGATGTCAGGTTGCTCTTCTGAACTCTCCGTCTGTGATCACATGATATCCAAGCTCTTTAATTTTATTGACAAGCTGTACAATGCACTCATCTTCTACGCTTTTTAACTGTTCTGCATTGATCGTTCCGGTCTCATAATCAGCTCTCGTTTTTTGTCTTTAATATTAACGGGTCTTCGCCTGTCTGCACTTTCATAAGGATCGTTCAAAAAGCTCAAAATTTGCAAAATATTTTCTCATCCGCATCCGCAAATGATTGATCGCATTTTCTTTTTCCATCGCATGCATTCGTTCCTGTTCCGACAAAATATCATTAACGGCAATGCAGTCATAAAACAGTCCACTCTGCCTGCATTGTATCACATCTTCTCCAAAGCATCCGGCTGCTGCGATCACCGGTTTTCCGTACTTCTTTGCAAGACCAGCCACACCTGCCGGTGTTTTTCCCATCAGGGTCTGTGCATCCAGTCTGCCTTCTCCTGTAATTACAAGATCGGCCTGCGCAATCGCTTCCTCCAGCCGGATCTCATCCAATACAATATCAATCCCCGGCTGCAGTACCCCATCGAGAAACATCAGAAATGCGTAGCCCAAGCCACCGGCAGCTCCGACTCCCGGCGTATTCCGGTCACCATTTGGAGAGATTCCCTTTCTGTCACAGCCAGCGATTTGTTCAACCAGATCAGCAAATCGATCCATCGACCGGTCCATTTCTTCAATATCCTTTACTGTGGCACCCTTTTGAGGACCATATACCTTACTACATCCCTGCTCTCCAACCAAAGGATTCTTCACATCACATGCAATCCGGAAATGACACTTCGAAAGGTCGTGAAGCACATCTTCCAAACCGATATCTGTAATCTTAGCTAATTCTTTTGCGCCAAAAGAAATGTCCCTTCCATCTTTATCATAAAAATAATATCCCAGAGCCTGCAGCATACCAATTCCGGCATCATTCGTTGCACTGCCGCCGATCCCGATGATAAATTTACGGCATCCCTGGTCAATGGCATCCCGGATCAATTCTCCAACGCCATAGGTCGTAGTATATAAAGGATTACGCTTACCAGCCGGTACCAGAGGCAGCCCGGCCGCCTGTGCCATTTCGATCACGGCAGTCCTTTCAGAACCTCGCCCATACCATAAATACGATGCCTCGACAGGATTTCCGAGAGGTCCCGTTACCGTGCAGGTGCGTTTCGTCACTGATTGATGATACGTCAGAGCCTCAAGAGTTCCCTCTCCGCCATCCGCCACCGGATATACGGTTATATTCCAATCCGGATGAATATCCCGTATTCCATTTTTAATTGCATTTCCGGCCTCTGACGAGGTCATGCTTCCCTTAAAGGAATCAACTGTAACAATAATCTTTTTCATAAAGTCTCCTTACATCAAAATGAACTTACTATACATTCCTGTCCCATAATATTTAAATGCCGGAATCAAGTATTTCTTTTGCACGATGTAAAATTGGTAATTCTCTGTTTGCTAAAAGCCGTCCTAACCTTGTATCCCGCCCGGATTCATATTCTTTAACAGCCTCTTCATAAAATAGTTTCAACGTAGACAAATGAAAATAATTTTTCTCATCTTCGGTTAGATTTTTAGCGCCAAACGAATCAACTCTGCACAGAAAATAATTATTTATATTATGCCTGTGAATCAGATTATAATAATCGCTTACAACTCCAATCCTGCAGATTACTTCTACATTTGCCCCCAATTCTTCTTTAAGCTCTCTTTTTATTGCAGCAAGCAGATCTTCGCCTTCCTCTACACCACCGCCAGCCGTTTCGATCAATGTGGCTTTTCCGAAGTCATCATCCCTCTGGGCTCTTACAAAATAGAATTGTCCGTTCCTATCATAAACAATCGCTCTGGCAATGTTCCTGTCATGGTCAATATAATCAAATGGCCACTCTGTATGCACCGTTCTTTTCTCCTTAAAATTAAATTTATCTCATTCTCTTTCACACCACTATTTTCTTTAATATTATATTTGATTTAAACAAAAACCTCAACACTCCACATAAATTCTGTCTAAATTTTAGGAGTATTGAGGTTGACCTGCTGAATGATAAGACTTACCGCCGTAATTACGCACATAAAAAATACAGCACAGAAGATTATATCGCTGTCTGTGCTGCATCACACAACTTTATTATTGATTCTCCACTACAATTTTGCCACCTTAATCTCACGTATCATATCACGTAAATGATCTGCCTCACCGTTCATTTCCTGGCTTGCTGCAGCACACTCCTCAGACGTTGCTGAATTATTTTGAACAACATCATTGATCTGTTCGATTCCCTGATTGATCTGCTGGATTTCTACCGTCTGATCTGCAAATGTCTCTGCAATACCGGCTACCTCCTGGGTAATTATCTTTGAATTATCCGCAATTTCTTCCAGTTGTTGGGCAGTCTCTTCCGCAAGCAGTACCCCCTTACCGACCGCATCAACAGAGGCTTTGATCAAAACGGCCGATTCTTTTACTGCCTGTGCACTCTGGTCGGCCAACTGGTTCACCTGATTTGCAACAACGGCAAATCCTTTTCCTGCTTCCCCAGCTCTTGCCGCCTCAATGGAGGCATTTAATGCAAGCAGATTGGTCTGGGATGCGATATCGTTGATAGTTTCAATGATTTTATCTATCTGCATTGATGCGTCTTTAATTTCAAGCATAGAATTTACCATCTCATGCATCTTGGCATTATTTTCTAAAATATTATCGCCAAGTGTCACCACTTTGGCACTGATGTTATTTGCGGTTTCTGAATTCTGTTTTACCTGTTCGGAAACATCTTCCACAGTTGCCGTCAATTCTTCTACTGCCGCTGCCTGATTCGTTGTTCCATCCGCCAGCTCAGTTGCACCTGATGACACCTGCTCTGCACCGCTGGATACCTGATCCGAAACACGCTGTATTCCCTTTATCATATCCGCCATACTTTTCTCAAAGGCCATAAAAGAATTCAAAATACCAATAAAATCGCCCTTCCATTCCACATCTGGCTGAACATCAAAATTACCCTCTGAAAACAGTTTCATGGCACGGTCTATATCATCCACATAAGTCCCCAGGATCCGGATAGATTTACGCATACTGTGCGCCAGACATCCGATTTCATCTTCCGAACGGTACTCCAATGTGCTATGTAAGTTTCCTTCTGTTAATTCCTTTGCAACATCCTCAATGGCATGTAATGGCTCCAAAATGCTGAAAAGAACTTTTTTACTTGTTTTTCTTGAATATATCCAAGCCATACTTAAAAAGAAGATAATACAGATAATCCCTGCAATCGCACAGAATATAGTCTTTCTAACTGCCTTATCACTGGCAACATCAGTAATATCATCTAATTTTAAAGCAATGGACACCAGTTTATTTAATGCAGGTGTACATTTCGTTAAAATATCGTCTACGCCTTTTTGATTCTGTCCCAATCGGATTTCTTTTAAAATAGATGAACTAATATCCTCCCAATCGGATAAGGAGGTAGCATATTCTTCATAATTTTCATTTGAAACAACACCGTTTTTTTTGATGATTTTCAATTGAGAATCAACGTCTGCAAGTAATTTTGTTATAGTACTCTCATAGCCATCATAAGATGATTGATCATCATTTAATGCCATTTCTCGAATATTTCTTGCAGCAGCATTTACATCGACCCTGCACATTTTAACTGCGATATCCGTGGCATTGATTTTATCGACATAATTAACCAGACTGGCAAATAACATACATATAACCATAATGGAAAGCAGACCCGAGATCATCATCAATATGATTACTTTTTTGTAGCCATAAGCGATTCTTTCTTGTAAATGCATATCTTCAATTTTCTTTTTTACATGGTTGGTGTACATAATTCACAGCTTCCTTTCTTGTATTTTGATCATTTATCATTTTTTCCCAAATTATACCATCATTATTTTTGATTTTCTTGCATATCTGTGTCTATAATGATATAATTGTGTTCATAATGAATCTATATTCATAATGATAAGGAGTATTTCCATGCAGCTTACAGATTACGATTATATATGTAACATGATCGGCAGCCTCTCAGGGATTCCCGTGCGTATCTATAAAGAAGATACCGTTGTTTTTTATTATTCCACGGTTAATCTGATTAAGGATCCTGTTTCCATATACCAATCCGATATTTTAGCAATTTCTGATCGTATCGGCTATTTCCTCACAGATCATTTCAGCTACTATGGCATAATCAATACCGATGAATATAAGATCGTGATCGGTCCTACAAGACAGGTTTCTGATTCTACACCGGCACTCCAGGAATTAGCCTCGCGATTAGATATACCAAAGGACGATATGGATGATTTTATAGTTGCTATGCACCAAATTGTCCATATACCATTGGAACGTCTTATGCAGATTCTGTGTTTTCTTAATTATGCATTAAACAATGAAAAATGCTTTCTGCAAGATATTTTTATTGATGATTCACTGCAGGAGAAATTATATGAAGCAATGACCAGTCAGGATGCGGACAGAATCTTTTCGAATAACCTTCCGCAACAGAATATTTTGCTCCATAACACGTATGACCTGGAACGAAATATCATGAATATGATTCGAAAAGGGGATTCTGTCTCTTTATCCGAATTATTAAGAAAATCATCCGGGTTCAATATTGGCATGATGGCCGACAACCCGCTTCGTCAATCAAAAAACACCTTTATTGTTATTGCCACGCTTGCTTCACGTTCTGCAATTCAGGGAGGCATGGATCCTGACGATGCTTTTACATTAAGCGATGAATACATTCAGAAATGTGAATTATTAAATGATTTTTACCAGATCAACAATCTGCGTTATCTGATGATGATGGACTTTACAAAACGCGTCAATCAATTACATGAAGGATCCCAGACTTCACAGCTTGTTGCTGCTGTGACGAACTATATCAACCATCATATATCAGAGCCGATTACCGTGGAAGCTATGTCAAAAGAATTTTTTATGAGCAGATCCTATCTTTCAAAACGTTTTAAAACAGAAAGCAATATCACTCTCACAGATTTTATACTCAGCAAAAAAACAGAAGAGGCAAAACGCCTCCTCCGTTACACCAATAATTCTTTAACTGACATCAGTCTTTATCTTGGCTTTTCTTCGCCCGGGCATTTTTCCCGTGTTTTTCGGAAATATGTCTCTATTACGCCTAACGAATATCGCAAAAAGTATATAAACTGAAATAAATCTTGAGATAATGCATGTTTTAGAACTCAAACTTCGCACACCTATTATTAGATTGCACCCATAATATTTCTTATGTCCAAAGTGTAAATATGATTTTTGCCTTGTATTTTTTGAATAACCGTGAGCTGTGTACACCAGTTATTCTGCGGAAACATGCATATCACAATTCTGACAATCGCTGAGATCCATATAATGGCTTCGCGGTATTTTGCTGCGGATTATTGTGCAGAAACATAAGTATATCATATTCCATCTGCGTCAAACCGTACCGGTCACATACTTCACCGGAAAGCAATTCATAATAGCTTGTTATTGTTTTATGCTTATCCCCAAAATACATCTCCGCCTCCTTTATTCATTATCGTTCGTTTTAGAACGATTATAGAGCAATATATCTTCACTGTTAATGAAATAATTCTTAAATTTGTGAGCCATACTATTGCTATGTATGAAATAATATGGTAACCTGTTTGAACAGAAATCAGAGAACAAAAACAAGAAAAGAGGTAAATCATGATGAAGAAGAAATTAATCACAATTGCACTTGGTGTAATGTTATGTATGAGCATATTGGGAGGCTGTGGACAGACGGAAACAAAGCAGAATGATACTGCAGCCAGCAGCAGTGGGGATCAAAATAAGGGAACTAACGAAGAGAAAGAACTGGTTGGAACCATTGATGAGATAAAGGATTTTATGTTTGTCATTACAGATAACGATGACACACCATATAGTTTTACCTTCGACAAAAAGCCTAAAGGATTGGAAAATATCAGTAACGGAGATACTGTAATTGTAAAATATACAGGTACAATTTCCGAGGTAGATCCGTTTGATGGCGAGGTGATATCTGTTGAAAAGAAAAAATAATACCACATTATCCACTAAAATATGTGCTGTCATTCTGCTTTCCTCTATGGTGTTGAGTGCCTGTGCGGATACTCAGACAGCACAAAAACAAAAGATACCTGCTGCAACTTATATGGGAGGAGACAATACTTCTGCCGAGATCTGCAAATCATTAAAGGATGCGGGAGCTTCGCATGTAGATATATTTCAGGACTGGGTAGCTGATTTTGCAGATTCCGCCGGGAAAAATGCAAAATTGGAAGACAACTGGTCAGATCCCCAGAAGTTGAAAGCAGATACCGGTAAATGTATGGATGGCTGGGAGCAGAATCATAACTATTCGGATGCCGACTGCAGAATGACTGCATTTCTCCTGTTGGACGGGATGCTGACGGCGAAATCAACAGAAAAAAAGTATAAAGGTACTTATTTAATGTTTGATACAGATGCGATAGATACTGTAGACCGATACGAAATCATAAAAAAGAAAAAAGATATGTTTACTACTCTCTATGGTGAAAAAAAAGTAACAGACAACAAACATCCTGAAACTACATTTTCTGACAGTTGGAAGGATTACGGATTTCATATAGACAGCGATAGAATCTCTCTTCTCAGCATTGTAATATCCGATCCTGATTCTGATGTCGTTTTTGTAGGTCATACCGGGATACTGATCAAGTATAGCGACTCCTATTTATTTGTAGAAAAAATTGCCTTTGAACAGCCATATCAGGCAACAAAAGTGCGTACGATCGATGAATTGCTCCATATGTTATCATCGCGTCCAGAATATTTCGGAGACGATGAAGAAGCCGGACCATTTGTTTATAATAACGGTAAATATATCCAAACATTAAAGAAAAGTGTTTCACCGTGATAAAAAGAGACAGAAGCATAATCTGCCAGTATACCACCCATCAAAAATCCCAGGGGCGTTAATGCCTGCGTGATCATTCCCTGCAAAGAAAAAACACGCCCCTGCATAGATGGGTCAACCTTTTAAAATAAGTAAGTATATTTTCGCATCTGTGCAAATATAATCATTTCTACCCGGTTTCGGATTTCGTCCGAATAATCATCCGCATCTGCAAGCAATTCTGTTACATCTTTTTTGGTAAACTGAAATTTTAGATTCGTTTTATATAATGTTTCAGAAATGTCCAATTGTTCATCAAATTCGCCACATATTGTTTTTGCCTGAACACGATCCATAAGAGTATACACATCTCCCGACAAAGGATAATCCATAGTGGTATCTGCCAGCAATCCCGCACCATTATCAAAAATCGGACAATATACATAGTCACCTTTTCCGTTCATCAGAACTGCAATATTGTGTGTGTGACGATCTTCATTCAAAAAAAATGCATCAATCGTCAACAACTTGTTCATATAAATGCCAAAATTCTGAAGTCCCGTCATGCGTTCTATCTGCTGCACTAAAAAATATAAGCGTTCTTCATGTTCCGGTATTCTGTACAAAGTTTCGTATAGACTCTCTCCGAAAAAATTCTTGAACAACCGCTCCAGCGTAATAATCTGCCAGTCTTCCCTTAGAAAATTCTTACTCTTCACGCCATTATAAATTACAGTGCCGTATTTTATTCTCTCCAGATCATAGCATACAAACTCATTTTCAGTCAGTGTTGACTTTTTTAGAAGATTGGAAATCATATACTCTGCCAGTCCTTCATAACCTGTATAGTCTGCTTTATACCATATTCCTTCATTTTCCCATTTTAGCTGATTTCCTTTTGAAGACTGCCGGTCGTTTGTCCTGATATTCTGCTCGAATAATTCTATCATGCATCTACCTCTCTATGCGAATCCAAAAATCATCTTCTGCC